>Ga0302251_1000419_pt1 | contig 40593 bp, 38 predicted proteins | sample AAG_RA_Gln_MG_FD_193534 | JGI IMG/M metagenome (GOLD analysis project Ga0302251, IMG submission 193534) | Enriched activated sludge microbial communities from anaerobic digester in WTTP, New Holstein, Wisconsin, United States - AAG_RA_Gln | ecosystem: Engineered > Bioreactor > Anaerobic >... | reverse complement strand
ATAAAGTTCCGGTGATGGCCATGCTCCGGCTTCCAACTGAGGCTTCCAAAGGAAAAGCCAATCTTCAGCAAGGCGCCATTGGCGTGGGAATAGACCTTGCCACCGGAACCACAACGACAGCCGTCCTAGGAAAAAATAAACTTATTGAATATGTTCCAGGCACGAGAATGTTGCTTTCGGGAATAAAAATCCCCTATTGGAATGATATTTTAAATTTGGCCGTAAAGACACAAGAAATTTCGGGACTGGGATATTTAGGCGTTGATGTAGCCATCGACAAGGAGGATGGCCCGATTATTTTGGAACTCAATGCCCGTCCGGGCCTTTCCATTCAAATTGCCAACCTTGCCGGACTCAAAGAACGGCTGGAAAGAGTTTCGGAGCTCAAAATAAAAACCGCCAAAAAAGGCATCCGGGTCGGAATGGATCTCTTTGGAGGAGAAATTGAGGAAGAATTGGAAGAAATTTCCGGAAAAAAAGTAATAGGCACCGTGGAAAAGGTAAAATTAATTGGAAAAGACGAAAGAGAAATAGAGTCAGAAGCCCGAATTGATACAGGCGCGTATTCCAGCTCAATTGATGCAGAATTAGCCAAGGAGCTTGGCTTTCAAAAAACACTTGAAGAATTTTCAAAAATTGATTTGGCCGCATATGAAATATCACACGAAAAAGAAAATGAAATAAAAAAGGTTTTTATGGAAAAATACAAAAAAATTATACCTGAGATCGAAGATGTCGCCGTGGTGATCTCCTCAAGCGGCTCCTCAATTAGGCCAACAATAAAAATTAATTTTATTTTAGACAAAATAACTATCGCGTCTAAGGTTAACGTCATTGACAGAGGAAATCTAAAATACCCCATATTGATTGGCCGAAGCGATCTTAAGAAATTTCTAATTGAAATAAAATAATGAAAGAACTGCTAGTGTTAATCCTTTATGACAAAAGCAATAAAAATGCAGAGGATTTTCCTTCCGCCTATAAAGATCTGTATGCATATTTAAAAAATAAGAATGTTATTCTCTGTAGAGCCAAAATAGCTTCTTTCGATAAAAAAACTGGTTTTTTTAAGAAGGCGCAATTTTATAACAAAAACTGGTTTTTTAGAAAAAATGTGCGTCCGGATTTGGTTTATGACAAATCCCCTTTTATTACTGACAAAAATTTGATGGTTCTCAGAAAATTAATAGCTAGGTGCTATCCTTTTTGTAACTCCCTGAATCTGAGCAAGCTGCTAAGCGATAAATGGCTAACCTACAAAGCTTTCTCTGATTTTTCTCCAAAAGCAGTTCTTGTTACTAGTAAGAGTGACTTGGGAAAAATAAAGCAATTATCTTCCCAAAAAATAATCCTTAAGCCGCTTGGAGGTTCTGGCGGCAAAGGAATAAAAATATTTGAAAAGAGCGCTATGAAGCCGGTTCTTTATCCATTCCTGGCGCAAGAACTGATTGAAGTGAAAAAAGGGATTAAGGGCTTTGCATCGGGAGCACATGACTTGCGCATAATGATCAGGAATGAAAAGATTTTTTATTCTTTTCTCAGAATACCGCAAAAAAACAAGTTGCTTTCCAATCTTTCCCAGGGAGGGACAGTACGAGTTGTTCCCATAGACAAACTTCCTAAACTAGTTTTTCCATTCATTAAAAAAATTCAAAGCAAACTGAAAAAATACAAGATAAAACTATATTCCATTGATATAATAATCGACGACAACAAAAAGCCATGGATTATTGAAATGAATTCACGCCCGGGAATTACTCTCGAAAAAGAAGAATTGCCATATCGCGAATATTTTTATAATAATTTGATAATTTTTTTCAAAAAAGCCCTATGAAAAAAGTCATGATTCTTTTTGGAAAAGACAGCTGGAAAAAAAGCAAGCCTTTTTCTAATAAAAAATATATGTATTCTTATGAGTATTTCTACGCTTTGTGCAAAAAAGAAGGAATACAAATACTCAGAGCTTCTTATGAATGGTATGATTACAAAAATAAATTTTTCAAATATGCCTGGGTATTTGAAAAAAGCAGCAGCATATGGAAAAGAGCTTATGACATCAGGCCAGATTTAATTTATGATAAAACAAAATCAACACCGGAAGCCTATTTAAAAAGCTCCTTGATACGCGCCAACTATGCTTTTTTCAATGACATTGAATTTTCTAAAATAATAGACAATAAGCTGGCGGTCGGGCTCTTCTTTTCGGATTGGTCTAAAAAAAGCCTGCTAATTGAAGATTTGAAGCATTTATCTGTTGCTCTTAATAAAATTTCCAATAAACAAAAAATGGTTTTGAAGCCGGCGAATCTCAGCGGCGGAGAAAATGTATTCATAGGGCAAAAAGCTGAGTTGATAGAGAGAGTCGGCGCGGCCAAAATAAACCTTACTGATTGGATACTCCAGGATTTCATCGACTCATCTGATGGAATACCTGGGATAATGAGGGGCATTCATGATCTAAGATTAGTGATCATTGATACTGCTATAGTTTATTCCTATTATCGAACGCCAGCAAAAGGAAGCCTGCTGGCCAATTTAGCCCAGGGAGGATCCATGGAAATTGTGCCTCTAAAAAAGCTCCCCAAAAGCATTCTTCCTATCGTAAAAAAGGCCAATCAACTTTTTTCCGGATTTGAGCATAAGATATATACTATTGACCTGATGTTTGACAAAGACAAGCAGCCTTGGATAGTGGAGCTTAATTCAATGCCTGGAATGTATTTTGCTCCAGGACAGGAAAAAACCAGAGACTTTTTTTATAAAAAGTTGGCATCTGTTTTTAAAAATATTTTGAACTGATTTTTTATGCGAATCTGCGTAATTACAGACTACGAAAAATCCTATTCCTCAGTTAAATTACTTCGCGAAGCGGCTGGTTTTGGCGTTAAAATATTCTTTTTCAGATGGAAAGATATTGTTTTTGACGGGACAAATTTGGGTTTTGCATCAAATAAAAAAGTGGCCTTGGATAGTTTTGACGCTGTAATATTGCGCAGCTCCATCACTTCTTTGACGCCAAGCAGCCTGGTTGTAAATTATTGCAAACACAAAAATATACGCCTTTTGAATGAAAACTTCTATCTTCGCCACCAATCGATAAATAAATTGACCCAACAATTTATTTTCCAGGCAAAGAAAGTCCCGTGCTTAAAAACCATTTATGGAGAGAATCTGTCCTTTTCCCAGCTTAAAACTAAGCTTGGATCGCCCTTCGTGGCAAAACTTGCCAAGGGAAGCCTGGGAAAACAGGTATTTAAAATTGACTCGCAAGGCGCTTTTTCCCATTTTCTTCGCCAGCGAAAAAAAGACAAGCAGCTTTATTTATTTCAAAAATTCTATAAGATATCCGGCGATTATCGCGCCTTCATTATTGGAAAAAATGTCTATGGCTCTTTAAAAAGAACGGCCCCCAAAGGAGAATGGCGGACAAATGTTCGCAGTTCAAAACATGAGAAAGTAGAAAATAAGCAGGTTCTTGAACTAGGAAAGCTTCTGATTAAGCGTATTGGGATTGAATTCGCCGGCCTTGACATTCTCATTGATTCTTCAGGGAAACCACGTATCATCGAGCTAAACACTATGGCTTGCTTCAGGGTCTTTGACCGGATTAATCCGGAAATAAATATTGCAAAAAAAATAATCCGGTTGCTAAAAAATACCAAATAAAAGCATCCTTTCAAAAACAAAACGTCATTTGACTGCGTTGATGATTAATAAAATCTATATTAAAATAGCTATATCCTAAACTTTAGTTGTATTATTTATGCGCATTTTTTCACCCAAAAACAATTTAGGTTGTCACAAAAAATTAAATTTTAATTTTAACTGGAAAAAAATCTGGAAAATTATTGGCATTTTGTCCGGAGCTGGATTTTTATTTGTCATTGGAATTTTCGCCTGGTTCGCCAAAGATCTTCCCAGTTCCGACAATATCAGCAGCCGCGTCGTTGTTGAATCGACAAAAATCTATGACCGCACGGGAGAACATATCCTTTATGAAGTCCACGGCGAAGAGAAAAGAACCCAGATTCCCTATTCTGAAATGCCCGAAGCTATTCGTTATGCCACCATTGCCCTTGAAGATCAGGATTTTTATAACCATCGCGGCATAAAGTTAAGCGCCATTTTACGCGCTGTTTTAAAAGATTTCATTGACATGGAAAAAACCCAGGGGGGGTCAACTATTACCCAGCAGCTGATTAAAAAAACCATGCTCACGGACGAAAAGACGCTATCGCGAAAAATTAAAGAAGTTATTTTATCACTGGAGCTGGAACAAAAATTTTCCAAAGACGAAATCATGCACATGTATCTTAATACTATCCCTTATGGCTCCAACGCTTACGGCATTGAAGCAGCCGCCCAGACTTTTTTCGGAAAACACGCCAAAGAACTGGCGCTCGACGAATCAGCACTTATCGCTTCTCTTCCCCAGGCTCCAACCTATTTTTCCCCTTATGGATCCCACGTCGAAGATTTAAAATACCGCCAGGAAAACGCTCTTCGAAAAATGAAGGATCTTGGATATATCAGCGAGAAACAATATGAAGAAGCCAAATCATCCGATATTTTCGCTAAATTGAATCCCTATCGGGAAAAAATGGACGCCCCCCATTTCGTTATGTATGTAAAGGAATATCTGGAAAAAAATTACGGCCAACAAGCAGTGGAACAGGGCGGCCTAAAAGTTTATACCACGCTTGATTGGGACAAGCAGCAATTGGGAGAAAGAGTGGTAAGAGAAGGAGCAGAAAAAAACAAAAAATATAAAGCGGAAAACGCATCGCTTGTCGCAATGGATCCAAAAACCGGACAAATTTTAACAATGGTCGGATCGCGCGATTATTTTGACACGACTATTGACGGACAAGTTAACGTAGCCATTCGGGACCGCCAGCCAGGATCATCTTTCAAACCTTATGTATATCTTACCGCCTTTAAAAAAGGCTATACGCCAGAAACTCAGATTTGGGACGTGGATATTAATTTTTCAACCGACAGCGGAAAAGACTATAATCCCAAAAATTACGACGGCAAGAACCGGGGGCCGCTTCAAATGAAAGACGCATTGGCAATGTCGCTTAATGTCCCGGCCGTAGAAACGCTTTATCTCGCCGGAGTAAAAGATTCCGTTGCCCAAGCCAGAGAAATGGGCATAACCACCCTCACCCAGCCTGACCGCTATGGCTTGTCCCTGGTTCTCGGCGGAGGGGAAGTGAAGCTGCTTGAGCACACCAATGCTTTTTCCACTTTTGCTACCGGAGGAATTCGCCATAAAAAAACCGCTATAATGAAAATTCTGGATTCATCCGGGCAAGTTCTCGAAGAATATAAGCCTGATGCAGGAGAAAGAGCGGTGGATGAAAAATATGTGGCCATGATTGATTATGTTATGTCCACTAATAGCTTGCGCGCCCCAGTTTTTGGAGAAAACAATCCATTGAAATTCGATAACCGGCCAGTTGCCGCCAAAACCGGAACAACCAACGAATGGCGCGACGGTTGGACAATGGGCTACACTCCGTCGCTTGCCGTCGGCGTTTGGGCGGGAAATAATGATAATTCCACCATGGCCCAAGGCGCAGACGGAGTTTATGTAGCCGCGCCGATTTTCCGCGCTTTCATGGACGAAGCTCTTAAAAATTATCCTGTTGAGCAATTTCCCAAATACGAAAAAGAGGAGACAGGAAAAGATGTTCTGGACGGAAAAATTACAACCAAAGAAAAACTCGACGTCTGTGAAATTCCCGACGAAGATGATAAATATTGCCTAGCTAACGATGCTTGCCCGAAAGACGATTGGGAAGAAAAGAAGTTTTCTCAAGCCCATTCTATCCTCTATTATGTCGACAAAGATAATCCTCGCGGCGACAAACCAAGCAGTCCTGAAAAGGATCCGCAATTTGCCAATTGGGAAAAAGCGGTAAAAAGCTGGATCAAAGGCAATAAAGACTATTCAGACAGAGAAACCCCGACAGAAGAATGCAATCCGGAGGATTTCGGCAGAGACAAAAGCGACCTGGATATCAAGACAACGGTTTCCACTCCTGGTGACGGAGATACTATTACCTCCTCGCCCTTCACTATTAGCGCTAAGGCTGTTTCCGGATATGACATCACAAAAATGAAAATAACAGTTGATGGAAATGAAGTCTCTTCCCAAGACGATGAGAGCAGCATCAGTTATTCTTATTCTGTTCCAGATGATAAAAAAACATCTACCCTCAACATCAAAGTTACAGCGACCGATGAAAAAGACCGTTCTGACTCAGACAAGCTAAGCGTGAAAATAAATATACCATAAGGCTTTAAATCCAAAATTCTAATATCCCTGCCTACCGGCAGGCAGGTAAATTCTAAATAATTTCAAAATCATAATATTAAAATTCTAAATAATTCCATTTATTGTTTGGTAAATTTGAATTTTGGCAGTTGTGATTTATCTAGAATTTGATGCTTGAGATTTAGAATTTTTAACTATTTATGACACTCTTCCAAGCCATCATCCTCGGCCTTGTCCAGGGTCTCGGAGAATTTCTGCCCATCTCTTCCTCCGGACATCTGGTTATTCTCCCATGGCTTTTTGATTTTTCTGATCCCGGACTTTCTTTCGATGTCGCGCTTCATCTTGGAACACTTATTGCCATCGTTCTATATTTTTGGAAAGATTTTGTAAATATTATTTCTGCTTCATTATCCTCCTCTCCCTTAGGGAGAGGATGTCCCAAAGGGACAGGAGAGGGAAAAAACTACAGCTATTCAAAGAATCTGCTTTGGCTCCTCATCCTCGCCACCATCCCTGGCGCGATTTTTGGACTGCTTTTCGAAAAACAAGCGGAAACAATTTTTAGAAACCCTCTGCTTATTGCTGGGACATTGTCTATTGCTGGCTTGGTTTTATATCTAGCCGACAAATATGCCCTGCACAAAAAAGATATCAATGATATAACAAAAAAAGACGCCGTTATTATTGGCATCTCGCAAGCTTTCTCTATTATTCCGGGAATTTCAAGAGCTGGGGCAACAATAACTTCCGGCTTATTTTTGGGCCTAAGCAGAACTGCCGCTGCCCGATTTTCTTTCTTGCTTTCCGCTCCGATTATCTTCGGCGCCACGATCATTAAGCTTCCTGATTTTTTAAAAAGCAGCGTTGGACTTTATGAAATCATTGCCATCATCACCGCCGCCGTCTCTGGCTACGTCGCCATCGCATGGCTTTTGAATTTCGTAGAAAAAGTCAGTTATAAAGTTTTTTTCTGGTATAGATTATTATTAGCAGTTATAATTGTTATAATTTGGTTTATAAAATAATATGGAAGTTTATAATGAAGAAAAGGCGATTGAAGAACATGCAAAAATCCAATCCCCTTCGGAAGAAACTCCGGAAAGAAGCGAAAAGAAAAGGGCTTTGGAATTTGGCAGAGAAAAGTTAGGCAAAATTTGTTATTCAATCAGTTCTTATAAAGAAATTGAAGAAAATCTCATTGGGCGATATGGCTTGGATGAAATTCAAGCAAAATGCCATCATTTAGACGAAATTATTAAAAAATACCCAGATGAATTTATTGAAGACGGGCTTGAATTGCAAGATGCTATTGGAAATTTCGAAGGAGGGCTGGGCATGCTCGCCCGCATATCCAGCAATATCAAAAATGAAGCGACATTATCAAAACCTTTGAAAAATATTGTCACAAAATTTGATAATTATCTTGATTCGCAAATCAAAAAAAGCCTGGAAAAACAGACTCTTCATTAATTTTTCGAACGTTCAAAAAACAACCGCAAGGTTGTTTTTTTATTTTAATTTTATCTCTTTCACCGCCCCCTCCCCCAGTTCTTCATTCATCTTCCGAATTATCTTCTGCCGATTTGTCCATAGTTCCGATGCAAAATTAGAGCTTTCACTTTTGACAAAAACAGTTCTATTCTTGAAAAAATCGGCTTTCAATTTTTCCGCGCCGTAGTTTCCGTATTCTTCTCGGATTATGCGCTGAAAAACAAAAAAAACATCTTTGTCATCAAAAGGATGCATCGTGGCTTTTTTATGCTTTTCTAAAAGGTTTTTTAGGGATTTCATATTTTTTCCAAAACATAATATAAATTTTCATCCCCCTCGCCGGTTTTCAATGGTAATTTTTCAATCTTTTTAATCTTAAATCCGGTCAGTCTGGCAAGTTCCTCTATGTCTTCGTGAGAATAGGCATATCTCGTGGCAAAATATTGTCCATCGGGCGAATCATAAATGGAACCGTAGCGGAAATTATGAATTCCCCGCTTTTCCATTTCACTCGCATATTCGTCCACCATTTTTTTATATCCGCCACTCCATCGATTTGGAATATCAAAAATAAACTGTCCGCCTTTTTTCAAAATCCGATTAGCATCACGGAATAATTGCACTTGATTAATGATGGAATAATCATGCAAAATATTTCTTCCCAGAGAATAAACTGTATCCATACTTTCATTTTTTATGGCATTGTTGTGCCAGTCACCTTGGAAAACTTTGGCAACATGCCCAGTTTTTTCTATAGCTTCTTTGGTTATTTCCATATGTCTCTTGGTAAAATCATAACCCGAGATATCATATCCGTCTTTCGCCAGTTCCGCAATCAGCCTTCCCACTCCGCATCCCATTTCCAGAATTTTTTGGTCTTTGGAAATTAATTCTTCCAGCAATTTGACTTCCCGCTCATTCATTTTCTCATTAACTTTATATTCTTCGAATTTAATATTATTCTGATAAAATTCTTTGAGATTTATTATAGCTTCTTTATCATCGTTGGGAGTAATGAGAGAGCGAGCATATTCGAGATTGTTACTATTTTTTAGACTATTGCTTTTTTGAGCAATTGAAATTCTCCTATTTATTTCTTCTCTTGTTTTTTCTACACCCAAAACAGAAGCTGTCCAGATAACTATCTTTTTAATCTTTGCTTCTGTTAAATTTTCTTGGTCAAAAAGCTCTATTAATTTTTGAAATGAATATTCTGAATCTTTTGAAAAGATACTTACCAGCCTCCAGTTATCAGTGCAAAGGTCGCTTTTTACTGCAAAATCAATAACCATATCAATAATTTCTTTTTTATCTGCTTGTCTTCTATTTTCCATATCAAGCAAGTATCTCAAAGAAGCATCTTCTAATTGAGCTATTACGAATGATTTAGGGGATCTAAATGAACCGGCCCTTGAATAATTTCTGCTAATCCAGTCAAGTGTTTCTTCTAAGGAATTGCTGGCTGATTTAAAATTATACCGCTGACTTTCTAAAAATGTATTATATTTTTCCATCAATCTGCTCAACATTTCTCCTTTTATTTTGCCATAATACTGCAAGGCAAGTGACTCTCTGTCCATATTGGATGGCTTGAGCAGTTCTTGATTTCTCAAAAGATTCTTATCTGGTTCAAAGTCAAGAATTGAATCCAGTGTCCCAATGCTGAACTTTGGCGTCTCTGAGTTTGCTCTGGCCTCCAGACTATAAAGTTCGTCAGCGAATGATTTCTTTGAATTTCCTTGTTTTGATTGTTCAATTGGTATCTTTTCCATAATTTCAGTATATCAATTATCCAAAATTTAACAATAAATTTAGGCAAACTAAAAAAGGCGAGTTTGCATGTTTCATGCATCCTCGCCTTATGTTTATTTCCTTCTCATTTTTTTTACTACCTCCTTTCTGACTTGCTGGTCTTCCAGCAAGTCCGCCAGGAACTTCTGGGCATCAATAATCAATTGATCCCCATCGTTTCCATTCAGAAAAATATCCCCCACAAATCCTTCCGTGGAGTTTTCCCCGCCTTGGATACGACGACAAGCCACCTCCTCTTCGGTATTATCCCTACACTGAAAGCAAAGAATTTTATTCTTTGCTTCAGTACAAAAGTAAAATCTTTCGTCGGCATTGGCAGTTTGCGAAACTGCCAGCAAAAAGAAAACAATCAGAAATGCTGCTTTTTTCATTTCTTTCCTTTCTTTTCTGGATTTTCTTTATTTCAAACCCCGAACTATTCGGAATTTGAAAAAAGAAGGCGAGCGGATGTAGCATGGTGTGCCGACCGGATGCTCGCCTGTTCGTGGTCAAAAGAAATAACTCCTTTCTCGGGGAAAGCCCCCCCGTCGTCCAAAGGGCGTCCGATCCTGACACTGGTCGGGAAAAAGGTCTGTCCCACATTCGGGACAGACGACTTTTTCAATCAGGCGAGGATATGGCCATCCAGCCACATCCTCGAATTTGCTAGCCCGCACTGCCGGAAATCGGCAGTGCGGACATGCCGGCACTAGACCGGCAAAGTAACCTCGCTCGGGGCTTCCACCCCGGCGAGTATAAAAAAAATAAAATTTCCTCCATTCATAGAGGCCATCCCCGTCGGGGGCGACCTCTATAGGCATAGCATCAACTTCAATGCTATGCCCATAATAATTCTCCCCGCCGGCCATCCCGGCAAGGAAATTCATTTTGATTTCGGCTCCGGCTTCTGCCAGAGCCTTTTCCATTTCCATTATTTGAGTAGTAAAAAAAATCATTTTTTCCTCCCTCTCGCCCATTCGGGCAGAAATTTTTTTCCCAGCCAGTGTAACTCCCGACCATCCCGCGAAATGCGGGACCGGGCCATAGCTGGATTCTCAACCGAGAGAAAATAAAAGCTAATTGAAATTGGTAATAATATATGTTAAGATAAAATCATGAGCAAAGAACAGATAAAAAAAGCTATTCGCGAAGCCATAGAGGTCGATCCCAATAAAAAGGATATTTTAAAGGTGGCTCTATTCGGATCGCAACTATATGGAACTCCGCGCGAAGACTCTGATGTAGACGTATTAATTCAATTTCGACCCAATTCTGGAATCGGCTTTTTTCGATTTTTCGACACCCAGGAAAATATTGAAAAACATGTCGGTAAAAAAATTGATCTCTTGACTCCCCAATCGCTTAGCAAATACTTCCGCGAAGAAGTTTTGGCTAAAGCTGAAACCATATATGAAAGATAACTTTACATACATTGAACATGTGCTTGAAGCGATTAGAAAGATTGAATCATACATCAAAGACACGGACTTTGAGAAATTCTCACAGAATGATCTTGTGTTTGACGCGGTTGTTCGCGAAATTACGATCATTGGCGAAGCTTCCAACAGAATCACTGATGATTTTCAGAAACAATATCCTGATATTCCCTGGCATAAAGTTGTCAGCATGCGGAATGTTCTTATTCACGACTATATGGACGTCGACAAAGAACTAGTTTGGGAAACCTGCCGGAAAAATCTTCCGGAACTCAAGGATATATTCTCGAAAATTCTCAAATCTCGCGCTTAACTTCCATTTTGCCTCGGTTGAATAATATTTAATTTTTAAAGATCCGTTTTCGTGGATTTTTTTATTAATCCACAAAAATGCCAGTGAGTGTTTATCCATCAAAGAGAAGAGAGAATTTTCTTTAGCTAATGAATAAATAATACTCACTGACATTTTTTACTCTCTTCTCCTAGCTTTTTTTAGAAAGCCTGCTCCTCGTCCCGACTTTACGTCGGGGCGAAGGACCACTTTCTATCCCGACATGGCTGTCGGGAGAGAAACAGAATTGTTATCAGATCCTTTGGCTATCTTTTTGGACAGATGCAAGATCTGTCCCTACAGGAGACAGATTTGAAACCTGTCTCTACTCTCAACTCTTCAAAGGATTTTGTATTCCCTCTGTTTCCAGTGCCATTTACTAATCTTTCTCCCGCTAAGCGGGATTGGGATATAGTTATTTATCTAAAGTACGTTGGTTACGCGGATTCGATTTTTTTCTCTCTTCTCATCGTAACGGGATAGTATAACAGCTTTTTCACTAAATGTCAATTTTAATAGACTAATGCCTTTTTTCCTATAACGCAAACAAGCCATTTATGCCTTACTATTGACAATTTATGGCTTATATGATATACTGTAAATGTTGACTTATTTTTTCGACATATATGAATCTATCTGACCAACTTACTCAATTTGGCCTCAATGAGAAGCAAGCCATTGTATATCTGGCTCTTTTGGAGCTGGGTGCTAGTTCAGCTATAAATCTGGCCAAAAAGACTGGAATATTGCGTACAACTGTTTATGACGTGCTTATTGAACTGGAGAAAAAGGGACTCTTAAGCCAGACCAAAAAAGGCAAAAAAAGGCTTTTTTTAGCCGAAGGTCCAGAAAATCTAGAAAATATACTGGAAGAAAAAAAAGAAAAATTAGCTGCGCTTATGCCTGCCTTAAAAGGACTCTTAAATACTTCTGGAACTAAACCAATTGTCCGCTATTATGAGGGCTCTGAAGGCATAAAAGAAGTTTATCGAGATACTTTGAAATATAAAGGCGAGTTAGTCGCTTTCGTTACAGAAAATATAATTTCCAAGCTCGGACAGGATTTTGCTGATGAATATAAGTCTAAAAGAGTCAAATCCCAAATTACGGTGCGGGTTATCGGCCCAGACACAGAAGAAATAAAAGAATACAAAAAAACAGACCAGAAAGATCTGAAAGAAACAAGGCTTGTTTCAAGGGAAAAATTTCCTTTTTCCATTGAAATGAATATCTATGGCAACAAGCTGGCTTTTATGAGTTTTTCGGAGTCGCTCGGACTGATTGTAGAAAGCAATGAAATCGCCAAAAATATGAAATTTCTCTTTGAATTGGTCTGGAAGGGTGCCGGAAAAGAATCAGAAAAACAAAAGGAAGATGAATATTGGACTTAATATTATTTTTTCAACCAATTAAAAACACTCCTCACCGCAATGGCGCCTTCCGCCGCGGCGGTGATGACTTGGCGGAATTTGTTTGATCCGTCGGTTATGTCTCCGGCCGCAAAGATGCCAGGAACCGAAGTGGACCCGTCCGATTTTATTTTTATATACCCGTCTTTGTCGCTTTTAATATCCAAGTCATCCGCATAATTTATATATGGATCCGATCCGGCTTCAATAAAGAGTCCGCTTATTTCAAGCAAACTGCTATTTTTATGTGGATTATCCAGTTCAACCCTTTCCAGTTTTTCCTGGCCGGATATTTTCACTACGTTGGTGTTATAAATAACTTCTATTTTCTCATTCTTCTTGATTGAATCAGCCCAAAAAGGCTCGCAGCGAAGCTCGCTTTTACGATAAATTATATAAACTTTCTTACAGATATCAGCCAGATATAATGCCGCGCCTGCCGCGCTGTTGGATCCGCCAATCACTCCAACAGTCTTGTTTTTATAGAAAAAACCGTCGCAAGTGGCGCAATAGGAAACGCCTTTTCCCGCAAATTCTTTTTCTCCTAAAATGTCCAGCTTTCTCCTCTTCATGCCAGTGGCTAATAACACAGTTTTAGTTTTTAAGGCTTCGTTATTTTCTAGTTCTGCAATAAATCTCCCTTCCTCTTCTTTTTTTATATTTTTAACCAAGCCTGGGATTATTTCTGCGCCGTACTTTTTAGCATGTTCTCCTAGTTTTTTTCCAAGCTCGGCTCCAGTCAGGTTTTCAATGCCTGGATAATTGTCGATTAGATGAGCTTCGGAGATCTGTCCGCCCAAAATCTGCCCGATAATAGCATGTTTTATCCCGTAGCGGGAAGCATAAATAGAAGCAGAAAGCCCCGCCGGACCAGAACCTATTATAATTAAATCATAAGATTTATCCATAGCTTTCATTCAAAATTCCCAATTCTAAATTCAAAATTCTAATTTTTAATTGGCATCACGATATAGGTAAAATCATGTAAAACTTCGCCGGTTTGTTCATTTATTTCCTTTAAAGCGATTGGCGTTGATTCACTGTTCATAAGAAAAGCCACTTTGGAAGTTGAGATGCTATTAATTCCATCTAAAAGATATTTTGAATTTAAAATTACTTCTTGAGATGGTCCAGAAACGTCAAATTTGAGCTCTGTTGAGTTTTCTCCAGTTTCCGCACTGCTAGCGCCTATAAAAATTTTCTTTGCTCCAGAGTCAATTTTAATCGAAATCTCTCCTGATTTTCCCGAAGCAAAAATATTAGCCATTTTTACCGCGTTTTGAAACACGCTTTTTTCCAAAACTACCCTGGTTTTATAATCTTTTGGCATTATATGCTTATATTCAGGATATTTTCCATTAATCAACCTTGAAACAATTTTAGTCTCTTCTATTTCAAAAAAAATTTGCCCGGATTCAATCGTTATTTTCACATCACATTCTTCATTATTAGAAATAATTCTCATTACTTCATTTAATGTTCCAAATGGAATAATAATACTGTCTTTTTTGTTTATATAAGCCTCAAACACCTCTTTATTTATATTTTCCTTGTTTATACTAATTCTACTTTCAGAAAGACGAAAACTATCAGTTGAAGCAAAAAATATCTCTTTTTGGCTTAAAATAAGGTTTATTCCAGTAAGCTCTTGTCTGGCTTCATTTTGAGCCACAGACACCATTTCCTTAGATAAGATATTTTTTAGATCAATACTATTAATATTTAATAGATATTCACTGCTTTTTTTAGGAATTAATGGAAAATCATCAGCTGATACCCCTTTTATAATTGCCTTAAAAGAGCCACTTTTTATTTTTATTCCCTGTTCAACACTTTCTATTAAAACATTATCTCCTTGAGGAAGATTATTAGAAAAACTACTAATTATTTTCGCTGGAATAGTTATTTTACCTTCTTTTTCCACTTTAACTCCCACTTTTACCTGAGCTCCCATTTCTAAATTTGTCGCGGAAAGCACTAAAAACCCTTTTTTTGCTTCAAATAAAATATTATTTAGTATAGGCAAGGTGTTTTGCTTAGAAACAATCCTTTCTGTGTTGTATATCGCTTTTTTAAAGTTATCTTGAGTACAAATTAATTTCATAATAATTTATATATAAAATTATTTAAAGTTATTACTATTTATTATATGAGCTTATTTTTGTGGATAAGTTTAGTTTTTAGCTTAAATAAAGCAAATAAAATGTTAATATATATTGGATAAGTTTTATTTTTATATACCCAGAGAGTGATGATAAGATATTAATTTAATTAAATAAAAAAGTAAACCACAAGCCGGAAACAGACGGAAAAATTATTTTGGACAAATTTTACACAGAGTTATTCTAGTGGTTTTACACAAATTATCCACCAAAGCAACCTGGAATCAGTAATTAATTTATAGAATAGAGCTGTTCTCTGAGATAGTTTATTTCCTCGGCTATTTTTTCTTCCCTTTCTATTAATTCAGCTATTTTTTCGTAAGCGTGAAGGGCGGTAGTATGGTCGCGGCCTCCCATTCGATCCCCGATATTGGGAAAAGAATATTGAAGCTCGCTTCTCATGAGATACATTGCGATTTGTCTTGGTTTTACGACTTCCTGCTTCCTGTTTTTAGCTATTAAATCAGTTTCAGTTATATCATAAAAAGCAGACACTGTTTTTATGACGTGTTTATGGGTTACTCCCTTTTTCTTGCCACTGGAAATAATTTCCGACAACATTTTTTTTACATAATTGAGATCAATTTTATTTTTAGAAAGCTGGGCGGAAACAAAAACCCTATTAAAAGCCCCTTCTAGTTCGCGGATGTTGTTTTTTATGTTTTCGGCAATAAATTCTAGGGCATCGTCGTTAATTTCCATTTCCTGGTCAAGAGCTTTTTTTCTTAATATGGCCACTCTTGTTTCAAAATCTGGGCGGATAATATCAGCTATCATGCCGCCTTCAAAGCGCGATTTAAGCCTTTCTTCCAATATTTGTATGGCCTTGGGTGCTCTGTCGCTAGAAAGAACTATTTGCTTGTTTAATTGGTATAAATGGTTGAAAATATGAAAAAATTCTTCCTGCGTTTTTTCCTTTCCTGATATAAATTGGATATCGTCAATGATCAATAAGTCGATTTTTTGGTAATAATCCTTAAAATCCCTTATCTTTCCTGTTTTTATGGAATCAATAAGCTCACTTGTGAATCTTTCTGAAGTTATATACTTTATCTTATGTTCAGGATTGTTTTTTAGTATTTCGTTGCCAATCGATTGGATTAAATGGGTTTTTCCCAGGCCTACGCCTCCATAGATAAAAAGAGGGTTATAAACGCCCCCCAGGTTTTGAGAAACAGCAAAACAAGCCGCTTTTGCAAGTTCATTGCTGCCTCCTACTACAAAATTATCAAAAGTATATTTGTGGTTCAAATTGCTTTCCTGATTTATAGGAGCCCTTTTTTCCCGAAAAAAAGCGTTATTTGAAGGAACTACGGCATCAACCATAGGGATCTTTTTTTCTGTCGATTCTTGGTTAGCGGCGATGATGCAGGAAACCGTTTTTATGTCTTCCTGGATATTTCTCAATGCTCGCAGGATATAGAGGTTGTATTTGTTTTCAAGCCATTCCTTGGCAAATCCATTGGGAACACTTATGATTACTTGACCATTTTTATTGGAAAAAATTGACGTATTTTTGAACCAGGTTATAAAGTTGGCCTTGGAAATAGAAAGCTCAATTTCCGAAAGGACAGCTTGCCAAAGCTCTGTATTAGTCATAAATATTTCATAAACTAGAAAACTCGCTAGCTTAAGTATACCATACCCGAAATATAAAAGAATAGAGAAACGTGGATAAACTTGTTGATAATCTGTGATAACTGACGCAAAGCAGGCAACTCCCCCGATTAATAAATAGCATATTGGTAATTTTTGCATTAGTAAAGCCTGACGCATTTATGATTGGCAAGTTTTTCATTGACTTTGGCCCTAAAAACTGATAAACTTTTAATTGAATTGACGGATGTATTAATAATTTATCTAACAATATTATGAGCCAAACGTATAAGCCTAAAAGCTTGAAAAGAAAGAAAAAACACGGATTTAGAAAAAGAAAAATGACCAAATGCGGAAAAAAAGTTGTCAAAAGAAGGCGGCAAAAGGGCCGAAAAAGGTTAACTGTTTAGCTATGCTACCGCAAAAAAATCGCCTGACTGAAAGAAAAGACTTTGAAAAAGTGTACAAATACGGCAATTTTTTTTGTTTTGAAAATATTTCCCTAAAATATGCAAAAAACGGCCTGGATGAATCCAGAATTGGATTTTCAGTAGGAGCAAAATATTTTTCGAAAGCGACAGAAAGAAACAGGATAAAAAGACAGCTCAGAGGATTTTTTAAGGATAATCTGAAAAAAATAAAGAAAGGGATGGATATTGTAGTTATTGTTAAAAAAGACAAAAATAGCGCGGAAAAGCCAGAAAAAAAGCGGGAAAAAATGGAAAAAATTTTGCAAAAAGCTAACTTGATAATCGATTAAAATTAAAAAAATAAATTATGGTTTTTTTATTTAACGAATTTGTTTATAGGCCTATATATAATTTGCTTGTTTTTGTATATGATATAATCCCTCTTCACGATTTTGGAATTGCTATTGTTATAATTACCCTGATTATAAAATTTATTCTTATTCCTTTGAGCCGGAAGCAAATAGAATCTCAGAAAAAAATGCAAGATCTCCAGCCAAAAATAAAGGAAATACAGGAAAAATATAAAAAAGACAAAGAAAAACAAAGTCGAGCGCTCATGGAGTTTTATAAAACCAACAAAGTCAACCCTTTTTCCGGTTGTTTGCCTGTCGTTTTCCAGCTAGTTTTTTTAATAGCTATTTACAGGGTTTTGTTCAATATATCCCAAGGGGGTCTAGTAGTTGAACAAAACATTCTTTATTCTTTTGTAAAAAATCCAGGCCAAATAAACCAATATTTTTTGGGTATTGTGGATTTGTCAAAAGCGCTCGATTTCCGTAGCCTTACGCTTGAGAGCTTGCCGCATATTCTTCTGGTTGTCCTAGCCGCGTTTGCTCAATATTATCAGACAAAAATGCTGATGAAGATCCAGCCCGCGGTGGTCAAAAAAGCGGATAATCAGGATTTTTCCCAAATTATGACCCAGCAGATGCTTTATCTCGGACCTCTCCTTACATTGTTTATTGGTATAAAGTTTCCGGCAGGGCTGGCGCTTTATTGGCTTGTTTCAACGGTTTTTGCCATAATCCAGCAGAAAGAGCTTCTGCTTAAAAAAGAAAAAGCGGAAAAATAATTCAAAGATAATATTTAAATTCTAAATACATGGAAAAGAATAATGAAGATCTTGAAATGGAAAAAAAAATAAAAAGAATTATTGAAGAGATGATTTCAAAAATGGGGTTCAAAGGAAGCGTGGAAATAATAAAGAAGGAAGAAGGTGAAAAAAAATCATATGTTTGCAATGTAAAAACACAAGAATCCAATTTCTTAATCGGACAATATGGAATCAATTTGCAGTCGCTGCAGCACATCGCTCGGATGCTGGTCAGAAAAGAAATTTCGGAGAGAATTAATTTTATTATTGACATTAATTCTTATCGGATGGATAAAAATGATTCAATTGTAAAATTGGCTAAAAATTTGGCTGAGGAAGCTCTTCAGGAAAAGAAAGCCGTAGTATTGCGTCCTATGGGCCCCTATGAACGCAGAATTGTCCATCTTGAACTGGCCAAAGACGATAGGATTAAAACAGAAAGCATAGGAGAGGGAGAAGATAGAAGGGTTGTGATCAAGCCAATAGACCTTATTTAAAAGAATTTAGAATTGGGAATTTCGAATTTAGAATGGGAATATGGAGCTTAGATCTTGAAGGAAATTAAAACCTAGTTTATTTTTAGCAGTTTTATTCTAAATTCTAAATACTAAATTCAAAATTCTATTTTTATGGTTATAGCTCGTAAAATTGCTTACAATGTTCTTGTTAGTTCTATATCAAAAATATTAGCCACAATTTTAGCTTTGGTCTCTATCGGGCTGATAACAAGATATCTTGGCAAAGATGGATTTGGCAATTATTCTACGGTAATTGCCTTTTTTGCTTTTTTTACGGCGCTTTCTGATTTGGGGCTGTCATCAATTTCTACCCGGGAGATTTCCAGAAATGGGGCGGATGAAGAAAAAATAATGGGAAATGTTTTCACGCTGCGCGTTGCAACAGCCCTTCTGGTTGTAATTGTTTCTCCGGCAATAATTTTTTTCTTTCCTTATGACCCAGAGGTAAAAAGGGGTATTTTGGTCGCAGCTCTGGCTTTTTTCTTCTCCTCTTCTTATCAGATCTTAAACGGAGTATTTCAAAAGAATCTAGCGATAGATAAAATAGCCTTTTCAGAGCTTATCGGGAAACTGATCCAGGTTTCTGGAGTATTTTTAGCGATAAAATTCGGGCTGGGGTTTGACTGGATTATTGCATCACTGCTGGCTTATATGATCGCTAGCTTCTTGATGATATTTTTTTGGTCGAAAAAATACATTAAAATCAAGCTGTACTTTAATATCGGCTATTGGAAGGAATTTCTTAAAGAATCCTATCCGATAGGCGCAGTCACGATAATCACATTCATTTATTTCAAAATAGACACGATAATGCTTTCTTTGATGCGAACGAGCGCTGATGTGGGCATATATAATGCCGCTTATAAAATTATCGAGAATATTACTTTTTTTCCAGGCATGATAATGGGGCTTATTTTTCCAATAATGTCTCATAGCATTTTTTCAGATAGGGAGAAATTTCAGGATATTTCCAATAAAACATTCAAGGTTTTTTTAATCTTTGTCTTGCCTTTGGTTGTAGGAACCGTTTTTCTTTCTGATGGGATAATAAACCTTATCGGTGGGGCGGGTTTTTTCGAATCAGCTAATGTTCTTAGGATTTTGGTTTTTTCTCTGGCTTTTATTTTCTTTGGCAATTTCTTTAATGCTATTTTGATATCCGGAAATCAGCAGAAAAAACTTATGTATATACTAGCATTGGCGGCGGTTATCAATGTTTCTCTGAATTATATATTGATTTCAAAATTTTCTTATTTTGGAGCTGCTTGGGTGGCAGTTGCCACGGAATTTTTCGTAGCTTCTGGGACATTTCTTTTGGTTTTTAGAAAAATAAAATATATGCCAAAAGCGGAAAAATTTTTAGGCATAGCTGGCGCTGCCTTTTTCATGGGGCTGGTGCTCTATTTTTCTGAAAATGCGGGCTTTTTTGCGAGAGGTTTCATGTCGGTGGCAACTTATATGCTGTTTCTTTGGGTTTTTAAGGCTGTAAAAACAGAAGAAATTACGAGCATTATCAGCAAACGGGGAATAAAAGAATATGAAGAAATATCCTAAAGTTTTTATCGTCATTCTTAACTATAACAGGAAGGATTTTTTAAAAAAATGCCTGGATAGCGTTTATAAAACCACCTATCCTAATTTTGAGGTTGTTTTGGTGGATAATAATTCTACAGACGGTTCTTTAGAAATGGCTATGACCGGATATTCCCGGTTTATTTTTATCAAAAACGAAGAGAATCTAGGGTATGCCGCCGGAAATAACAAAGGCATAAGATATGCGCTGGAAAGGATGGCAGACTATGTGCTTTTGCTCAATAACGATGTTAATGTCAAAGAAAATTTCTTGGATTGCCTTATTGAAGAAGCTGAAAAAAATTCTCTGACAGGAATTTTAAGCCCGTTGATTTTTGACGGATATTCGGGAAAAGTCTGGTTTTCTGGAGGAAAAATAGACTGGCTTAGGATGAAAACTGTCCATGAAACTGAAATCAAAACAGCGGATAATTTCGAAACAGATTTTATTTCCGGCTGCGCGATGCTTGTAAAAAAAGAGGTTTTTAGAAAAATCGGACTTTTAGATGAAGACTTTTTTCTTTATTGGGAAGATGCCGATTTCAGTTTTCGAGCTAAACAGGCTGGATTTAAGCTGGGAGTGGCCATGTCGAGCTGGATAGACCATTATGAAAGAAAAAAAAGCGGATCCAATATGAAGACATACTGGCTGGTGCTTTCCGGACTCATTTTTTTCAAAAAAAACGCACGATCTTTTATGAAATATTGGATTTTAATATATACTTGTCTCCGCAGATTAAAAAATTTGGCTGATATTGCGTTTGGGACGAATGAACAAGCCAAATTTGTCCAAAAAGCTTATGGAGATTTCAGCCGCTCAAAAATATAAAGTTTCAATTGTAATTGTCAATTTTCAAAGCAAGAAATATCTGGCATCAAATTTGCTGTCGATTAGAAACAAGATTAGCTCTGAATTAATAAGTGAAATAATAATTGTCAATAACGACAGAAAAGAAAATCTGGAAGAAATAGAAGCTGAATTTCCAAAAATAAAATTAATTGAATGCGAAAAAAATATCGGTTTTGGAGCGGCTAATAATTTGGCCGCAAAAAAGGCGCTGGGGCGCTATTTATTTTTTTTAAACCCGGATTGTGAAATAATAAATTGCGATATTAAAAAAATTATTTTTGAGATGGAAAAAGATGCGAAAATAGGCATTATAGGGGGACAACTTCTTAAAAAAAACGGAGAAACTCAGCAATGGAGCGCGGGAATCGAAACAAGCCTTTTAAATTTGATTAAAAATAACTTAGGTTTTTCCAGAAGCCGGAAAATTTGGAAAAGTGAAAAAAAAATTACAACCGATTGGGTATCTGGAACGGCTATGATTATCGAGAAAAATTTATTTCAAAAAATCGGCGGTTTTGATGAAAAATTCTTTATGTATTTTGAAGATATGGATTTATGCGGAAGAATAAGAAAAATCGGCCGAAAGATTGTTTATTTTCCCCAACTTAAAGCGAGACATTTAGAAGGCGGAAGCTATGAAAGGCGAGAGGTTAAAAAAAAGGATTATTACGATTCACAAGAATATTTTTTTAAAAAAAACCGACCAAAAATTGAGTTTTGGATTATAAAATCAATCAGGAATTTTTTGTATGTTTAATTTTATCCTGCTTTTCTTAATCTACCTGCCTTTTCAGCTGGCGCTTAATCCAACCGAGGGTATCGATCTGGCTTCAATCAGGGTTATTATCCTCCTCCTTTTTCTGCTATGGCTGGCTAAGGGACTCAAAAATAAAAAGGTGCTCATAAAGAACAATTCGAGCACAGTTTTAATTATTTTTTTTCTAGCTTTTAATTTAATTTCAATCGCTGTTTCGGGAAATTTAGACTGGTCAGTAAGGAAGCTCCTGTTTCTTTTTTCAATTTTTCCCGTTTATTTTGTGTTTTCTGATATCATTTCCGATAAAAATAAGATGGAAAAAGCGGCAAAGGTTTTAGTCTGGAGCGGGAGCGCCGCCGCTTTTTTGGGAATCATCCAGTTTTTGTTACAATTTTTGATAGGTCTTGAAAAAACTTATAAAATTTGGGCGAATTTCATCATCTGGCCTTTTTTGGGAAACAATTTCAGCGAAGCGGTTCTTAAAAATTCCAGCTGGCTTGTGAATATTTCAGGAAAAACGATTCTTAGGGCAACTTCTACTTTCCCAGATCCCCATATGCTTGCTTTTTTTCTAGGAATCTTGATTCCCTTGTCGCTGGGATTATTTCTAAAATCAAAAAAACCGCTATACCTGTTTTTTTTCACAGTTTTATTTGTTGGCGATGTCCTAACTTTTTCTAGAGGCGGATATATTGGGCTTTTAGCGGGAGCTCTGGCAATGTTTTTTTCACTTTGGAAAAAATTCGGCCTAAAATATAAAATAACTTTATTTTTAGCAGCAGGGATGATAGCTGGCGTTCTGCTTATCCCCGGTCCGATTTCAACCAGATTTATTTCTAGTTTGCATCTGAATGAAGGTTCAAATGCCGGAAGAATTGAGATGTGGCAAAGAGCCGGAGAAATTATTTTAGACAAGCCGCTTTTTGGAACGGGGATTGGCAATTATCCCCTTGAAATCAAACCTGACGCCAGTTATCGCGATCCTATTTATGCGCATAATACCTATTTGGATGTTGCTGTGGAAACAGGAATAGCCAATGCCATTATTTGGATAACGCTTCTGGCGGGCTCCGCTTTTATTTTTATAAAAAAAGCGAAAAAAGAGCCTTTCTTTTTTTGGCTGGCGATAAGTCTGGTTATTTTTTTTGCCCATTCTTTGGTTGAAACGGCTATTTATTCACCGGTTGTACTGATATTGCTTTTGACAATAATAAGCTTTACCAATATTGAGTTGAGAAATGAAGAAAATATTTAACATGGAAAATCTAATTTATTTGGCAGTTATCTTTTTGCCGGCATATCTCGTCCGGTTTAAAATATTTGGTATCCCGACTAATATTCTGGAAATGCTGATTTTGATAATTTTTATTAGATGGATTATTGGTTGTGGTAGAGACGCATTGCAATGCGTCTCTACGATAGGCTATAAAAAATATATTATACCGATATTTTTTATTTTTCTAGGGCTTGCCATTTCAACATTAGCTAACGGGGGGTATGCGGCAGGCCTTGGCATAATCAAAAGCTGGTTCTTTTTTCCAATGCTATTTGTTTTTTTGGCAAGTCAGATTTTAGATAAAGAAAAAATAATAAATGTTTATAAATCCCTTTATTTATCCGCTTTTTTAGTTTCATTGATATCTTTGGGATATTTGTTTTCGGGGCATATTACATATGATGGAAGATTGCAGGGGTTTTTCAATTCGCCGAATTATTTGGCGATGTACCTTGCGCCGGCGCTGATAATGTTGGTGCAAGTTCAAAGTTTTCCATCGAAGGCGGATCAGCTTATGGCTGAAAAGCTAAAAGTTTTGATTTTATTATCCGGATCAATTATATTAATTACTTTTTATTTTACTTACTCTTACGCTGCTTGGATTTCTGTGATTTTGAGCCTAATTATGGTTTCTATTATTAAAAACAAAGCGCTGGTTAAAAATAAAACAATAATCATTTTAGTTTTGTTAGCTGCGTCGTTATTTATAATCCAGCTAAATAGTGAAAAATTAATTAATCTTAAAAATTATAATCGATCTTCCTTGAAATCAAGGATAATAATCTGGAAATCAGCTGAAAAAATGTTGGAGAATAACTGGGTTTTTGGAATCGGACCGGGGAATTTTCAGGAAAAATATCTTGAGTATCAAAAATATTACCCGCCTTATCTCGAATGGGCGGTTCCCCACCCGCACAATTTATACCTAGCTTTTTGGCTCTACGGAGGAGTTTTAGGGATTTTGGGATTTATCTTTCTGCTTGGTTTTTGGCTTGAGGATATTATTAAAAAAAGCGACAGCATAGTTAAATTTATCGCTTTTAGCATAATGTTCTATATTTTGATCCACGGAGCGATTGATACGAATTATTTCAAAAATGATCTGGCGATAATTTTTTGGCTGAATTTTCTGATTTTTAAAATATAAAAAACGCTTTCCCAAGGCGCTTAATGAAGTTTTATTTATAATATTCTACAAGCTTATTTGATATAGTTTCCCGTCAAGCTTGTTTATAAAAAATAGCAATCCTTCATCTGGGGACAGAAATAAATCAGACGCGTCGAATTGCGCGTTTATTTTTTGGAGCTCGGAAAGTTCGATTATTCTTTCTGATTGCCGGGATGCCATATCCATTTTCCAGAAAGTATCGCTGGTTTTTATTTTTCCGTCGTTGTAATCATTGGGGAGCATGGCGGATTCAGGAAGATTTCCCGGCAGGGCATAATATAAAATCTTATTGTTTTTAGACCAGGCGCATTTCGAGACAAATGTAGGAATGCCCAGATTTGAATATTCTCCCCCATTGTAGTTCACAATGGCCAGCTGCATTTTCGATCCGCCTTTGGCGTCGCTGTGGCTTATAAGGATGTTATTTCCAGAATTATCCCAGAGATAGTCAGCTCCAAATTTTTCCTTAAACAGGGATTTTTTTTGGCCGCCGACGGTTGGAATTGATTCTAGGCTGGTTTGGGACATATTATCAGCCTTATTCCAGAAAGAAACGCTTCCACTTTGAGGAATTGGTGCGACAGAAGCGTTTGAATAGGCCAAGTCAGCCAGTTTTTTCCAATTGCTTCCGTCGGGATCTGAAATATTAAGCGTAGCCTTTTTGCTTTTGGGATCAAAATAAACATAGAAGATCTTGCTGCTTGACTGGTCCCAAGCAGCTTCGCGGATATTTTTATCAAGGGAATCTCCTTTTCCAGCCGAATAATCGTAAGAAGAAAATCGAGTGCTGCTGTCAGATTGGAAAAATTTGGAAATAACTTTAGTTTTATCTGGCGACCAGAGAATATTTTTTAAATCAATTAAATCATTGGCAGAAAGAGTTTTTTTGTTTGTTCCATCGAAACTTATCTCGTAAGAGTGTCCATTTTTTTGGGAATAATATTTTATGGACAATCCTTCCGAAGAAAGCGCCGGAGATAAAATAGCTTCATCAGAAATGGCAGAAATTTTGGCAGTATCTTTTTCCGGTTGAGTGGCAGAAACAGGCTGTGCGGGATTTTCTTTTTTGGCAGTCGGAGCGACTTCTTTGGGTTTATAAAAAGACAAGCGATAAATGCCCAAAAAAAGGATGGAAACGATGAAAATAATAAGAGACGCAAAAAAAAGTTTTTTAAGAAGAGACACTTTTTAGTTATTAAATCTTATATGAAGAATGCCGCTGGGCTCATTATAACCGTCGCAACTTTTTCTGAGTCGAGAGTTTGCGCTATCTGTACAAAGTTGAGCTACATTTAGCTGGCTGCTGTTATTATAGACGCATTGTGCTTGGGTTGAGCTTGCTTCTACATCAAAAGTCAGTCCGTTATGAGATGAATGTCCAGTTTCATTTGCTCCTGTGATGGTGTTTATACCGCAAGTGTTTTTAACTGCAATAATCTCATTAATAGCATTATTTTCCATTCCATCAAGACTGGTGCATCTGGAATTATTGCGATCTGAACAATTTCCGGAACTTTTAATAGAAAAACCGGCATCAGTGAGAATTTTTCTTAGTGCTGCATCAGTTCCCGTACCCGTTGAAGTTGTTATAGCTCCTCCGCTGGTGGTTCCGCTTCCGGTCAGTGCCGAACTGGCTGTATCGCAAGTGAATGTGTGCCAGCTGGATTTTCCAATTCCAAGCTGCGGATCGGCATTGGCCACCCAGGTTATCGTAACATCCACAATCAGCCAGGCGGCGAGAGTAACGGCAAAACCAACGAGGCTGGCTGTGAGAAAAGCTTTGGCTTGCGCAATCATTTTCTCGTTTCCAGTAGAAATCGTATACATTATCCCGGAAATGAAGATGGCTACAATGGCCACGGTTACCAGAATATTTTTCCCCCATTCGATAAGATTCCAGATGCCGATGATAAGATGGCAAAGGGTGCAGGGATCAGATTCTCCTCCGCAGGGAACAATGCCTGTGTGTGTAGATTCTGTGGTAGGATTTGTGACAGTAATCATTGGTCTGTCTCCGCTCATGTCAATCGGGTCGGAAGCAAAAACAGCATTACCGGAAAACAATGCGAATGCAAAAAAAAATACAAAAAAGAAGAATTTTTTCATGGATATATAAATAATTTTATAAGTAAATCTAAAAATTCTACAAATTTAAACTAAGTGGGACAGTTTTTATATACATTATAGTTAGCTATTATTCCATCGCAATAGTTTCCTCCGCAAGCGTTTCTATCTGTACAAGATCCACAGTAGAGCTTAGCAGCCTTTCTAATTCCAGCTTCGCTATAATCGCCGCCGCTATCAAGACGGATTTTATTTGCTGCACATTTAAGTGCGTCTTGCCGATTAAATTTGCTTCCTGAGCACCCATATCTCTTGTCATACCATGTTCCGTCTGTGAATTGCATTGCTCCTCCAGCCCCATAAAGATTATTTTTATTACAAGCGCTTGGATTAGACATAGCAGGAGAACATTCTCTTAGCATAAAAGAAGCTAAGAGGGCAGTAGGAACTCCGCCACCGGCATTATTGAGCTCGTTTTTCAGAGAATCATTCAGATCACTGCATGTTCCAGTTGCACGTACGGCTGTCCCGCTTCCGCATCCTGCAATACATTCTGATGTCCAGCTTTGATTTCCTCCGGCATCCCGACACCATTTTTCACACTCGGCCTGATTTTGAGAAGAACTTGCACCTGACATGCTAATTGTTTTTATCTTCACCAGTTCCGGATTAATGACATAAAGAATAAGATAAGCAGAGAGGGCCATAAGCACTCCGATTATGGCGTCGGTAATAATTCCCTTGGCTTTTTCCATTGAAGCGTTGTTTCCGGCGCTGGTTATATACATAAATCCGCCGATCATAATCATAAGTAGCGCAGAAAGGCCGATAGTCCAAATGCCGAAATTATAAACTGCCAGAACATAGGTCGAAAAATCTCCGGTAGCGTCAAATCCCGGTATTTTTTCCATGGGAGTATAATCAAAAGATGCTGAATCTGAACTGCCAGTGCCAGTCTTAGGTTGGCTAGCGCTGGGATTGGTTTTTGAGGCATCCGTTGATCCTGAAGGGTCATTTTTTGTAGTATAGTTTGAAACACCGCTGCTTGAGGAATCATTTTCTGGAGTATAATTTGAATCGCCTCCAAAATCTTCCGCAAAGGCCTGATTTGAATAGCTGAATAAAAAACAAAAAGACAAAACGAACAGGGCGAAAACAAAGATTGAAAATAACAAAACCGGATATTTTTTTATTTTAGTATTCATTTTTATTTAAATTAGGAAAAAACGACAGAAGCACTTTGGAAAAAACGAGCATAAAAAAAGCTGTCAGAACCATTCGGATGAGGAGAATAATATATTCCGGAGCAGCCGAATACATAGAAGCCATAATTTTTTTTGGCGTATTTTTACCGGCGCTCTGAATATCAGATATTGACCCGACAAAACTGATTTGGACATTTGTTCCGATTTTCTTTTCATAAAATTCATTTATAGGCACGCCCCAATATTTAGAAAGAGCTCTTTTGGTGTTTTTGTCTTGAGTGTAAACTAGGCCTACGCCAACGCTATATGACTCACTGATTGCTTTTTCAGAAAGCGTTATTGTTCCGTCGCTGGATATTGAATATCCATAGCTGGAAGCGTTGCTTGTGTTGATTTCATATCCGTCAACATACCAGGAATAATCGCTGGCTGCCGGAGAAATTCCATAAAATTCAGCTTTTAATTTTATAGGTGTCTCAGAAAGAGCCGAAAAATTTGTCTGGCTATAATCCGGCCAATACTTTCCGTCAAGATCGATATAATATCCTAAAAGATTGGCATTGCAGACGGAAGTGTCGCCTGAAATTATTTTAACTTCCGGATCAGCCACTTCGAATGTCCTTACGAGATTTATTTTTTCTCCTTTGCTGTTTGTTGCAGAAACTTCTACGGTATAACGGTGCCCGTTTTCTTCCAGGATCGGCAGATAAGCAGTTGATCCAACTTCCGAACTTCCAATGGGAACCAGAGCCTTTCCGTCGGCCGTCCAAATAAAATCAGTGAAATCCGACTTATTTATAGAAAGAGCTACTAGTTCATTCTTGGAGACATAACAAATGGCGTCTATTTCTCCATTGGTAACGCATAACTCTTTACTTTTCGGGCTTAGCGATAGGTCAGAAGAAACGCTTGTTCCATAGGCCTTTATTCGTTGAGTTATATTTGAAACAGGAATAATAATTTCAGCGTAGCCTTTTCTTAGCGTGGAAGACGCTGAAATTCCTTCAGAAAGAGTAAGTTTTACGCGCAGATATTTTTTAAGATTGGGAATGTTGAGCCTTAATTTGAGAGAATTAAGATTAAGTCCGGACAGTTGGATATTTTCAGGGAGGCGCGACTTTACGATTCTATCCCACGAATCAGGGTTGGGAGCATCGCTTTCAAATAATTCCCAGGTGTATTTGAGATAATCTTCACTTTGGGCGTTGGTTATGGACGATTGGACAGAAAGTTCGTCACCATTTTTATTGTCCGGATCGTTCATGGGAAATTCAGGAGTATAGGAGAGTGATATATCCATTTTTTCCTTAGCGCCTCCTCCTTCAGAGGGATCAAAAAAATTTCCATAAAGGCAGCTATTTATGTCAGAAGCCTTTTTTATTTCAGAAAGAGAAACTCCCTGCTCATCCAAATTGACAATATCATCGAATCCGGTACAAGTTATCCCGTTGTATTGGCCAAGATAATTGGGCCCATTAGGACAAGTGGTTGTTTGAGCATAGGCGGCGCCGGCAGTTTCTTCATAGTTTCCGTCACAATTGCTGTCTTCAATATCTGTTTTATGGGTTGTCGTTCTTATGGTTGCGATGTTTGCTACTTGAGATATCATTGTTTTTTCTGTGGTAGTGGTTGTTTGCACCGTGGCCGAACTTCCATCCGGACAGGTGCTTCCTGTCCCGACACTTACAGATTTAGATGTGCTGGTATCGGGATAGTCTTCAATATCCGTATCTCCCAAACTGCACTTGTTGTTTACTAGAGCCCACATTATTTTAAATGAAGAATCTGATTCTTGGGTCGGCTCAATGGAAATTCCTTCAATAACAACTCCAATTTCATCTCCTTCCTGATAATTCCAGGAAAAAGTATTCATTCCTAAGCCGACAACATTAGCCTCGTCGCCATTGCCTGTGTCTGCCGTATCAGGATCTTTAGGATCAGTGCGAAAAAATTCTTCTTCTCCCGAGCCGTATGAATCATCTCCAGCCTCAAAATCATGGCCTGGAGCCTCGGCAAAAAGATGTTTATTGCAGGAAATTTCATATTCATCCCCAGTGTCAACGTCGTGAATAAAACAATGATCGCCAGTTTTTGTTCCTTTTTCTTTTTGATCATCGCCTCCCCAGATAGCCTTATATTCTTTTCCTCCGCCAGAATTATAATTTGCTTCAGCCCATTCAAAGCCATCTCCGGCAAGAATTCTTGCTGCTTTCACTTTATAATCATTTATGTCGATTTCTCCATTTCCATCAAAATCGCATTTTTCTTTTTGTGTTCCGGATGGAGAAGTATTTTTCTCATCTGGGCATCCGTCTGGTTTCAAATACCAGGTGAAATAAAGATTTTCAGCGGTATTTAGAAAATAGGTCGGAGTGGCGACTGCGCTGACTTTTTTTCCGGAAACGGGATTTTCAGGATTTAGGGAGATTTCAACCTGGGGCTGCTGTTTTTTTCTTCGGGAGACATTAGCGGTTTGAATTGTGTATCTAAGTTCGCTTTGATCGACTCCCATTTTGTCAAAAGCCTGATCCATAGCGGTTCCGACAACGTCTCCGGCTATGCCGCTTAAATCAAACCAGTCTGCCTGTGCTCGGGGAGCCAAAAAAAGGGCAAAACAATCAGCGATGGCAAATGCAATCAATAATAATTTTTTAATTCTATTTTTCATCTGTTTATGCCGTATATTATATAGCTGTTTACGATTATTATAAACAGCAGGCCCGAAAGATAAGGAAAAATAAACGATTTACTTTTGTAGGCCAAAAAGCCATTGGTAACCGAGAGAGCAATCGGCGCGGAAAATTGCCAGAAAAAACCGTTGCTTAAGGAGGAAAACAGGATAAATACCGCCGCCTGAATCAGAACTGACCAATGTCCGAATTTTTTGGAGAGCGCGGACAACATGAATCCTCGATAGAAAAATTCCTGGGAAAACAGCAATATATTCATAAGAAGCAGCTCATAAAGGACAAAAAATGAAAACTGGCCTATCGTATTGCTTGGCAAAGCGTATCTTTTTTGCAGCGAGGTGTAGCTGAACAGAAAATAATAAAAAATAATCAGGCTTATGAATAAAATAGCTCCAAACAGCATGCCCGTCTTCTTATCTTTTATGTTCAATCCAAAATCCGAAAGATTTTTTTTGAGAACTATTTTTATATAGAGTGTTGGAAGTACAACTAGAAAAAAAATATTTCTAATAATGAGCTGAATAAGGCTGCCATTGTCAACCGGGAAAATGACAGACAAAATAAGGCAGGAAAAAAGCAAAAACAAATCTATTAGCAATTCTCTATTTTCGCAGCATTTCTTGTTAAGGGGTATTGTAAAAAATGCCATTGTTTAATTTATTTAGGATGTTACCAGACAAAGGAAGGAATGCTGCCTTGATTCATGCCGGGAGAAATTTCCCTCCGCTCATCTTCTCCAATATTTTTGCATCATTTTCAATCTTTCTTTTGGATCGCATGTATGCATATACAACGCACGCAGTGCTAAGCGGGAGCATGCTGATGAAAGGAAAAAAATCTATCAATAAACAAATATAGTAAACAGCCCTTATTCTCCAGCTTCCTTTTCCCCATAGAAAAAGAAACAAAAGCGGCCTGAAAAACAGAGAAACGATCCATCCGGCAATCGGTATCATATCCATGCAATCGCAGGAGATCGCAACCGCAAGAACAATGAGCCAGGGCGCTTTTTTGTGATTTTCAGCATCTTTTCTTAGTTCTCCGGCAAGCCTTATGGCTTCAATTGGAGCCATAAAAGCCGGTCTTTTTAGCGTTCGAGACAGTGATCGGTAAGATTTTTCATAGGAATTATTCCTGGCCTTTTCCAGATTATTTTTATATTGATGTTTTTGGTTTATATCCATTGATTTTATTCATTTTCCAATTCTTTTTTGGCTTCCTCAATTTCCAAAAGCTGCGCTGGATCGGTGGTGATTATCTGGTCTTCTGAATAGGAAGCAATGATTTTTATCGCGACATGCCTGGTTCCGGCAAAAAATATGCCCTCTCCCACATTGGATTCCAAAAGCAAGAATTTTTCCTGATCGGTAAGATAAAAAGTTTCGCTGATAACATCAATTCCAGCAGGGGATTGTTTGAGAAGCAGTTGAATGGATGAGTTGGTAACAATGGCTTTCCCGTACCTTGAAGCTAAAAAGTCATTGACATCCTGGGTAATAGTTGTAAACCCGGTGTAATATTTCCGGCATCTTTTGGCAATTCCGAACATAAAAGAAGCCGCGTCTTCATATTTCATCATAACCCAGGCTTCATCAACAAGAACCAGCCTTTTTTTGAGATTGCTTCTCATTTCATTCCAGATAAACTGAAGCACGGTGTACATGGCCACTGGGCGGAGGTCTTCTTCCATGTCCCGGATGTTAAAAACAAACATCTGATTGTCAACTTTTACATTGGTTGTATGGTTTAAAAATCCGGAAAAAATTCCTTCCGTATATTTTTCCAGCCTTATCGCCAGCGATTCCCCGCCTTCCATATTGCGGAGAACCTGGTAAAGATCTGACATGGTTGGAAAAGATTCTTTTGAAAGCGCGTTAAAATTGGTTTGAGCCGTAATATCCCGAACTTCATAGGTTTCGCGCACAGCTCGGTCCAGAATAGAATCTTCTTCAGGTGTGATATTTCCAAGCATAATATGGAGAAGTCCGAGGATGTTGGCAATATTATTTCTCAAAATATCCTCCGGATCTTCGTCCTCTTTTATGTGTGGAAGATCAAACGGATTGATATGGTTTTCAGAGCTCAAGGATATTTTTACAAATGTTCCTCCGACAGTTTCGCAAAGATGCTTGTATTCATTTTCTGGATCAATGACAATTATTTCTGTTTCTAACATCATTGAGCGGAGAATTTCCAGTTTTACCGCATAGCTTTTTCCAGCGCCAGATTTGGCAAAGACCACCATATTGGCATTTTCCATCTGAAAGCGGTCAAAAATGACCAAGCTGTTGTTGTGGCGGTTGATTCCGTAAAGAATTCCGTTGTTGTCCGAAAGATTTGAGGAAACAAAAGGAAAGGTTGTGGAAAGCGGAGCGCTGTTCATGCTGGTTCCTGTATCCAGCTCATCATTAGCCAGGGGAAGCGACGAGTTGAATCCTTGTTCAGATTTGAAAACGGCCGGCTTGACGTAGACTAATTGCGCTTCAAGGATAGATTCAATGTTTTTGGCTGCCTCGCTGACTTCTTTTTCTGTTTCTCCATAAACAGTTATATATAGGCCGAAGCGGAAGAATTTTTCGGTTCCCTGCTGAAGCTTGTCACGCAATTCCTCAATGTCCTGAATAGCAGTTTCGAGGGCTGGATCGCGAATGAGGCCCTTTTCTTGCTCCATATGCGCTCTTGATTGAACTTGAGTGGCGCTTTTTTTGAGGGTTTTCAAAACATCATAAGTTTCGATGGGATGGACAAACATGGAAATATCAATCGGCATGTCGATGTTTATAATCGGAGAAAACCAATTGCTTTGGAGATAGCGGGGATAAGCAATGACAAAAATAGTCTGAGCCAGAGTTTCTCCGACGCGAATGCTTCTGGGATTTATCTTTATGGCGGCTGGGGCAATCAAATCATTGAGGCGCGCCACTCCCTCCTGGTAATATTTCTCCGATTCCAAAATTTCGTCTTTTCTTATTTCAATGTCGCTTGTTTTTTTGAATGGGTTAAGCATTAATATGCCGTTATCCTTTGTTCAGACCCAAGTCTGAACAAAGGATCTATAATGTATTATTTGTGGTTTTTTTATATAACATAATTCCAGATAATTTTTTGCAGATCCCTGCCTGCCGGCAGGCAGGCTTCGCGTCGATTTCGCGATCAACGTTCAGGATGGCGCCGTTTTAAGAGTATTAATTCAGTTCCAATTTGCCGCTGTCAGCAAGGCCGACTGAATTATAAACGCTGGGATTGTATGAATTGAACAATAACTCAATTATTTCCTGGGTTTTGAGCGGAACGATCCGAACCCCGATTCCAGAAAGAGCGGCAGTTACATGGTCTACTCTTTGAAAAAGCTGGCTTTTGTAAGTTTCAAAATTTTCTCTTTTTTCCAAGATATTTTTTCTAGGATTAATCAGGCTTCCGATGTTCGAAAAAAATCCTTTTTCTTGATTTTCAATCGGAGAAAAGGGAATGATAATATAGAAATTTTTGTCCATTATATTGGATGAGGATGTCAACTGGCTGATGAAATTTTTATATTCGGAAATCTGAAACCTTAGAAGCTCATTAGGCTGCTGCTTTTCATGCTGGGAAAGAAAATCCAGATAGTTTTCCATATTCAATTTTCGCGAACTTATGAGAATTTGAAGGGGAAAATCTATGGAATTGAGAAAATTTTGGTATTGGCTGACAATTGCTTCCTGCTCGTCGGTAGATTTTAGCTCAAAATTGATTGCGGAGACAGCCAAAACTGCCCGAAGCGCTCCGTTTTTTAGAACAATAACGTCTTCCCTGATCTCTGCGACATCCAGATATTTCTGGGTAGCGGCAGTGGAAGTTTCAGCCGTTATTTTTTTTGAGTGTAATATTTCCATAAATCTATTTTAAATCCAGTATTTTTGAAATTTCTTCTATTTTTTGGCTGTTTAATTCTTTTTTCTTTAGCAGCCTAGGCTTGTTTTTGGCTGTTTTTCTGACTGGCACGTCATTTTCTGCAGCCCTTTTCCAGATGTACATACGGGGGCGGAAAATGAATGAAATTGATGATCCAATGAAAGAAATCAGAGAGACATTGTAGGGACGATAAAAGGCCAAAGCTCCGAAAATAATTCCCACAATTATGCAGGCAATGGCAAAAGCTGAAGTATCCAGCAGATTAAAAAGGACGAGGAGTATCACGCCTCCAAGCGCCAGCCAGCCAAGCTGCTTGGCTGTAAACGGCCCTACGATTCTGTCTTCGATGTCGATAAATTGCGGAACATTAAACAGCATTTGTCATATAGCATATAACATGTAACATATAACAGAAAGTTATAGTTATCTTGATATACGCTTTTCTTAATTTTACCACACTTTAGGACCAAAGTCCTTTGGCTTTCTATTCCATTGTAGATGGAAAAATTCTATACGGCTGGGCTGTGGGTTTTTGGGGAATTTCCGGCTGGATCGGCGCCGCTGTTTTTCTTTCTGTTTCTTCTTTTTCTTTTTCAAAGGGAAGTTTTTGCGGGGAGGAAAATTGCATGCCTGATCCGGAAGCGCCTTCAGTTGGCGAATAATAGCCTCCAGCCAGCTTTTTTTGAGCCAGATGGTTGTTGGTCTGGAATAATTTTTTTTCTGTTTCATCCAGCGATTCCCGGAAACTTCCAGTGTCCGATCCTTTTATATTTTGGGAATAACTGTGAGGTATAAAATTATTTTCCGGCGAAAGCGACAGTTTCCCTTTTTGGATTGAATTAATATCTGTTTTAATCTGCTGTTTCTCCGCCAGTCCTTTCTGGGGATCAAAGGGAAATGCCTGGAATGATTTCTTCATTTCGCTTGGCCTGTTTTCCGGGGTCGGTTTATCGTACGAAGAGAAAGCAGGATTATTTGCTTCTCTTTCTTTCCGGCTTTGCTCGACTAGTTCCTTGATATTTAGAAGATTCTTTGGCTGCGGCGCAGATAGAGCAATTGCCGGCTTTTCTCTTTTTTCTTCCTTTAAATTTACTATGCGGGGAGCGCTAAATGTCGGCGGTGCTTCTTCCCTTTTTTCTCCAAATCCGATGACTTTTTCAAAATCACCTCTCGGTTCCTTAGTTTTTGGCTGGTAGACAGGTTTATTTTCCATAGGAAAGCTTTTTATTTCTCCGGAGGCTATTGGGGGATTGGGAGTCGGAAATTTATCGGCAATTACTTGAGCTTCTTGCTTTTTTTCCGGAGCATAAGCTGAAAACACAACTTGTTTCGTGTTAAGATCGACAGTCAATGGCGTTTTTTCATCAAATGATTTCAAAATTTGCGACAGTTTTTGCCGGTCTTCATATCCCAAATTCCTCGTATTTTCATTTTGAAAAAGATAATTGCCTCTTTCAATGGAATCATGGCTTTCATATCCGAGCCGGGCGGTATAGTCTGAAAGCCAATTTTTGATGGAGGGACGGATAGGATCATTGAAGTTTTTTATCCTGATTTGCTGCGAGGTTATGATCTGCTCGCCAAGGCCGGGATATTTTTTCATCGCATCGATAAGGCCTAGTTTTTCAGAAGCAGTTTGGTGTTCTTGCATTTTTTCTGAAGAGATGTTTTGGCTGGATTTTTCTTCTTCCAAAATCCACGGTTCGATTTCCAAAACCTTTTTCCAGGCTTCATCCTCGGAAATAACCGGAGCGGATTTCATTTGCGACCATCTCTGAAGAAGCGCTTCGGAATCTTTGAAATATTCAGGAAAGCGATTAAAAATCCGTTTGTTAATTTCATAAGCCAAGCCATAAATTTGAGGTTTTTCAAGATGCAAATTTTCCCAGATAATATGCGGAAGATTCTCCAGTTTTATATCACCTACAAAAATCAAACCAATCGGACTGGAAATATTTTTAATAGATTCTTCGGGTACGCGAAAAATAAAACAAGTTTTTTCAAGAGCTAGTCTTGGTTCGTTGGAAATGAAATATTCTTTTATATTTTTTGGAAGTTTTTCAACTTTCTCTAAAAAATCCATAAAAACTACAAATTATTTAAAAATTGATCATTACGAATTACACTTTGAATATTGGCTGCATTTGATCCATGTGGAAAAGGGTTTGTTGCAATATGATCATTTAGGTGTTTTCTTGCGTTATTGTTTCGCATATTCTGAATGATAGCCTTATATTTTCCTGCATTAACATTTTGTGCGATAGCATCTGCGTGAGCAGTGACAGTAGAATCTTCCATCCTGCTCGCACTGTCCTGATCCATGCTTCTAAAAATATGACCTGCAAAATTTGCATCTAATACTTCTCCTGTTTGTGCAAATCTTGCCATATGGATGTTTTGATCAACTTGGTCAGTTGCATTTGTTCTGTATGCCACAAGGTCATCAAGCGAATTGTTGATAGCATCTCTTTTGCCAGGACTGGATTTGCTTATATCCATAATATCTTTTGTGGAAATAGCATTATTTCTAAACATCAGTTCCATAAATTCTGTGTTGTCTAAAGTAGCTGCATTGATTTTTTTGTTATCAAACTGGTTACTGTTTATATGCTCAGTTAATCTTTGTTGTCTTTGGGTCGCGTCAGTTATGTGAGAAAATGCGGCAACTGGATCATAAGCCTTGACTTTAGCGACCAACTGGTTGAACACTTGTCCAGTATCTCCAAAAGCCTGCCTGACGTTATCTAATTGGACAGCGGTAGCCTGTCCGCGATTAGCAAGTTCCTGAATAGCGGCAGCTCTTTCAAATTTATTGCCGTGTTGAGCAAGGTTTTGCAAATCACCGGTGGTTGCGTTGGCAGTGTCATGTCTTTTGGTTTCTGCTTCAACCTTTTGTGCTAGATCTCTTTGATATCTAAGTTGAGCATCTCTTCCTCCACGTCCAGGAATGGTGCTTCTGAATTGATCCTGTTTGCTTCCAATATAAGATCCAAGTCTATTTCCCCATGAATCTTTTTGAGCTTCTTTTCGTCTGGTTCTATAAGATTCCCAGGCGCCTATCGCAAATCCGGCCGGAGTGAGGGTTTTTCCGGCCCAGCCCATAAACTTCTGTCCCCTTCCCACCACCGCGCTGGCGCCGGCAATGCTCATAGTTTGGGCGGTGCCGATGCCGATCCAAAGAATCACTATAGGGATGGCGAAAAATGAAGCGGCAGCAATAAACCCAGGATCACTGGCACTTTGTCCTGTGATTGCATTCATCGAGCCTTTTGTATAGCTAATAGCCCCCATCATTCTGGTAGCAACAACGAGCATAAAAAGCATAATTGGACCAAAAAAAGCATATTTAAAGAGCATATCCCACCACTTGCTGGCATATGAGGAAAGAAAAGGAACAATTGATCCGACAAAAGCAATGGAGGAAAAAATAACCAAAATAGTGAGTGCGACAAGTCGTATTATAAAGAGAATGGCAATGATTAGAAGGGTAACTGCCAGAATAAAACTAAAAATTACGGCAGCAATAAGAAATGACAGATCGGCACCGATTTTTTGGGGCGGGTGAAGTATTAAATCCAAATTAGAATTTTTAGCGATTTCCGCAAACCATGAACCAGCACTTTTATCAAAACCTAACGCTTTTGCAAAATAGTACATTATAATATTAGAAAAATCGATAACGACTCTGGCAATTGGGAAACTGAAATTAACAAGAAGCGCCATGATAATCAGCGTTATAAGAATTTTTTTATAGTTGAATTTTTCAACCTGGAAAACCGTGCAAAAAGCGGAAAAAAGAAGAACTAAAATAAAAGAGATATTGAGAGTGTCTCGCACCATACCCCATATTTGATAAATTATAGGGTTACTCATAACATCAGTAAAATTTTTTGCATCTAGAATCCAGATAAAAAGAGTTGAAGATACTTCCAACATTTTCTCTAAAAACAAAAGTACATAAAGCAGTAGGCATTTTACAAAATTAATTAGAACGCTAAGACTTATAATATCTCCCATTCCCATTCCACAAACAGTATCTCCCATCTGTTGTTGAACTATCTCGCCAGTTGTTTTTTTGATTTCATCTGATCCATTATCGAATTTAAAATTAGCTATTTGATTATTGGAATTGCAGTATTGAGCACAAGCTTCTTTTGTGGGCTGATCAACTGGGGTCAAATAGATAAAATTGCCTCGTTCCCAATCTTCTTTTGAGGCGCATTCACATGATTTAGCATTAACATGAGTAGAAAATCCAAAACCAGCCGCGAAAACAAAGATGAAAATCGCAGCCAGAATAATTTTTTGTTTTTTCTTTATATTTTGATTAAACATTTAATATCGATATCTTCCCGACGAACTGCTGTTATATAGCGAACTTGGACCGTATTTACTAAGATTGCCGTTGACTTCATTTACAACTTTGTCGGTCACTTGATTAACTTGCCGGTCAACCACGCTGGAAACGGCGCCGATTCCGGAAAGCATCGCTTTTGTGACAATATTGGAAACAACCGATGAAATTATTTCAGCCGGATGAGTGGCGGCGGCAATAATTTTGTTGCCCATGTCCTGGACATTGGCTATTGTCTGGGCGGTGAGCGATCCAGGAGTGACAATAACTCCGTTTCGCATTGTTCCCTTATATCCGCTATAAGCCTTAGCTTGGTCAGAAGCTATTTGTTTTTGATTTTGTAAATATTCCTGATATTTATTTTGGGCATAAATATCAAAAGCCCACGGATTGTTTATTCCGGACAAATAAAGATTCATTTTTTTGAAATTTCCATCGCTAAACATATAAGCTGGGCTTTCTTCGTATGTTATTTGCGGTTCAACTCTTTCCGATGTAGCGCTTTTCCCGACATTTAACAGTTCTTCATAATAATTTCCCGAAGAATAGACTTCATCGTCAGATCCCAGCACCTTTCCGCCAAAAAAACCTTCATTATTTTTTGAATCAGACGCGCCGAGGACATAGGAGCGGGGAACGGAAACATAGGAAGAATATGAACCTCGTCCTCGCGTCAGCTGGGACAGATAATCATTGACATATCTGTCGGCTTGTCGCTGGGGTTCGGTGATAAGGAAGCTTTCCCAGTTGGTGATAAACATGGCGCCGGAACCGACAGTTCCGCCGATAAGCTTGCTGACTTGCTGGTCAAGCATTCTGGCGGCTTGCATCTTGAGAGTTCCCAAAATTATGCCATTGAGATTATAGTCTATTTTTTCCAGAGTTTGCTTGAAAATCTGCCCTGGAATTTCGGTCCAGGCGAAAGTTTTTTGGGAAAAAATAGGCGAAAAAGAAATGCCGATGGAAAGCAGAAAAACAATAGTTATTTTTTTCCCGCCACGCCAAAAATATTCAAGTTTTGGAATTAATGGCGATAACTTTGCTTTTTTAATTTTCTCCCCTTTTCCAAAAATTAATTTTTGGCATGAGGTTAGATGTTTCACCCGCATTTTTATAATGTAATTGTATATTTTTGCAATTTTTGCTCCGCATTTTTTATTCAGAGGCGCTAGTTTCGGTGGAACTGGAAAGTTCATCTAAAAGTTCGGTGAATTTGTCTTCATCGATATCAGGAGGATCAACGCCGAGACTTTTCAATTTCTCTTTGACAGTATCGTCATAAGTTACTCCATACTCGGAAAATTTGCTGAAGGACTCTTCGGAGAAAGAAGAAAGGCTTCCGATAAAAGCTCTGATTTTTGAAAAATTAGCTATGTCTTTTATTGGATCGTCTGGATTGGGATCGATGCTTTTTTCCAAAGTCTGCGAATATTTGGCATACCGGAGGGCTTTTATATGCAGTTCAACCAGATCCTCGGGAACTTCAACGTCGCTAAGCTGTTCAAATATTTTTTCTCCGCTTTGGGAAATTTCTGAAAGAGATGAAGAATCTCTTTTTTCAATCGCTCCCAAAATGTCAGATACAAACTCCATGATAACGCTGGAAATATCGCTTGAAGAAGTTATGGGATGGGGAGAATTGCTGGAGAATATATAGAAAACGGAAGTTATATAATCGATAAAATCTTCTTTCTTTTTTTCTTCTATTTTTTCATCGCTTCCGGTGTAATTTTGCTTCTTTATTTTTATATTTTTCTCGTCTATTTCAGGAAGATCTTCAGCGGTGACGGTTGAATTCATAGCCTCATCGACGAGCGCCTGGATTTCTTCCACCGAAACATTCTGATCGTCTTCTCCGGTTTTTGAAGTAAGTTCGGTTATTTTTTGGGAAACTTTTTCTGTGAGATTTTCTTCATTTTGAGAAGCGCTTTGCCCAAGAACCGCCTGCTTATTCGCCACCGTGGAAATTTTATCCCCGGGAGCGGGCTTCTTGGGATCATAGCCAGCTTTCACTTCCGCGCCGTCTGAATACCCGTCTCCATCGGTGTCCCTGTTCTTGGGATCGGTGCCATATGTTTTTTCTTCTGCGTCAGTAAGATCGTCCAGATCGGAATCCAAAAATACATTATTTGCGGTGCTGTTTTTTTCATCAGCAACGACAAAAAAGGCAAAACTCAAAAACA
>Ga0302251_1000418_pt1 | contig 40649 bp, 40 predicted proteins | sample AAG_RA_Gln_MG_FD_193534 | JGI IMG/M metagenome (GOLD analysis project Ga0302251, IMG submission 193534) | Enriched activated sludge microbial communities from anaerobic digester in WTTP, New Holstein, Wisconsin, United States - AAG_RA_Gln | ecosystem: Engineered > Bioreactor > Anaerobic >... | reverse complement strand
GTTGCCAATATACGTCTGGTTAGGCGCGTAATTGACAACTTCTTCGAACGTACGAAGATGCTCAGGAACTTTCTTGAGGTATTCAGAATCAGGGTTCATTGCTTTCTCAACGGTTTGAGTTGTACCACTTCGCATAATCATATCCGGCGTGTGCACGAGCACATAACCGGCCGCTTTCAATACTGCATAGGACATTTTATCCCTCCTCCGTGATTTAGGCTGACGCAGTGATTGCCGCTTCCAGCATAGCTTGAATACCGGATTTTGTAGCGGCCTCTTTAGTGGCTTCAGCTATTTTTTCGCCATTTTTGTAGAGCGTAATAGTCGGCAGTCCCAGTACCTTTTGAGAAATAGCGAGGCGCCTCGCGCTTGAGGTATTGAGTTTGCAGAACTTTACTTTGTCGCCATAAGCTTCAGAGAGTGCCTCAACATCTGGCATGAGTGCTTTACATGGCTCACAGCCTTCGTTCCAGTAATCCACCAGCACCAAACCTTTAGCGTTCAGAACCTCTTGTTCGAAATTGTCTTTATCCAGAATTAACATAGTGATCCTCCTCGTAAAATTAATAATGCTTCATAATTCGTCATAATAATTTGGATCCTTCAAACATACGCGTTACAATGACTCAATATATTTCTCCGCCATAACCGCGGCTATGGCGCCGTCTGCAGTCGCTGTCACCACTTGACGAAGCTGTTTTTGACGCACGTCGCCTGCTGCAAAAACTCCGGGGATATTGGTTCTCATAGTGTCATCCGTTATGAGATAACCTGAAGTGTCCATGGTGAGACAACCGTTAAAAAGTGAGGTTGCCGGATCATAGCCTATGAAGACGAAGACGCCCATGGTGCCGTCATCCTCAGACGCAGGGATGTCCGTAATCTCGCCGGTCTTTACATTCTTGACCTTGATGCCCTCGAGAATGCCTTCGCCATAAATCTCCTCGACGACCGAGTTCATCAAGTAGTCGACTTTCTCGTTCTTCTTAGCCTTTTCAATGATGGATTTTGCCGCTCTGAACTCGTCACGTCTATGGACCAAAGTTACTTTGCGCGCGAATTTTGTCAGATACATGGCCTCCTCAACAGCAGTGTCGCCACCGCCGACACAAAAGACTTCCAGGTCGGTAAAGAAATCAGCGTCGCACGTCGCGCAATAGGAAACGCCTTTTCCGGTCAGCTCGGCTTCACCCGAACAGCCAATTTTCTTTGGCGTCGCGCCGGTGGCTACGATGACCGATTTAGCATAGTAGATGGCACCACTTTCGGTGTGAATGACTTTTGGATTAACTTCAAAATCAAAGCGTGTGACAGCGTCCTTGACACGTTCGGCGCCAAATTCCTCACATTGGTTGACCATGCGCTCTACGAGGCTCGGACCGGTAGCGTGTTCAATTGAACCCGGGTAGTTGGCAACTTCGTCGGTTGTTGCGATCTGACCGCCTGCTTTTTCCTTTTCAAGTATGACGGTTTTCAATTTCGCGCGGGCTGCGTACAGACCCGCAGACAGGCCAGCCGGGCCTGCACCTATAATGACGACATCATAAAACTGTTCCATGTTCAACCTCCTGAATTTTTTTGGAGAGAAGGTAGTGCTCGAAGTCGGACCTCCAATGTGGGTTATGGTTAATTCACGTGACTATATAGGTAAATAAAATTGTCCGACAATTTAATTATAGTTAAAATATAAACAAGTTCAAGAATTATTTCTTCGTTTAGTTTTAAATTTCACAATTTCATCATTTAACACTTGAATGGAATCGCCAAAGGGGTTGATGATCCATGCCATTGTGATCCGAGTGACCATCGGCATAATAAAGAAATGTAAATAAAAAACAAGTACGATTCAACATGGATTTAACAATCCGTTAACTTCGACAAAACACAAGGGTGAATTTTCCGTGCTAAACTCAGTTTGTAAGGTTGAGGCAAGACATGACGCCCCGCGATGAAAGCCCTCAGCCAGTCCATAAACGAAAAACAAAAAACATCCAATAAAAGACCACTAGGAGGACTTGTAAATGTTAAAGAAAAAAGCACTCGTACTCATGTTAACCCTTGGAATTGTAGGTTCACTGGCAGCGTGTTCCCAGCCTGCGGCGGAAGCCCCTGCTGCAGAACCTGGCGAGCAGGTCGAAGCACTCAGCGGCGACGTCATTGTCGACGGTTCCGGTACGGTATATCCACTCATGGCCCACATCGCTGAAGAATACATGGTCAACGAACAAAACGAAGTCAGTGTGCAGGTCGGCCGCGCAGGTTCTTCTGCAGGCTTTAAGAAATTCATCCCAGGCGAGACGGACTTCTCCGACGCTTCCAGAAAGATCAAAGACGAAGAAATTGCCCAACTCGAAGAAAAAGGCCTCAAAATGGGCGACAACATCATGGAAATCAAGCTTGCCTACGATGGACTGACCATGGTCATCAACCCGGAGAACACATGGGCAACAGAAATGACTCAGGACGAAATCGTCAAAATGTTCCTTTCCGGCAGCTACAAAGCAGACGACAAGGTCCTCTGGTCCGACATCAGGGCTGATTGGCCAGCGGAAGAAATCAAATTCTACGGTCCGAATGAGAACCATGGCACTTACGAATTCTTCGCTGAAGAGATCCTGGATAAGCAGCCGATGGTCGCAACCGCCAACCTCCAACAAGAGTATTCCACGCTGGTGGACCTCGTTTCCCAGGATAAAAATGCCATCGCGTTCTTTGGCTTCGGTTACTATACAACCAACACAGATAAACTGGTCGCAGTAAAAGTCGACTTTGGAAGCGGCCCGGTAGAGCCTACTCTTGAGACCATCGGCGAAGAGCTTCCGTACGCCGGCTTCACACGACTCGTCTACACTTACCTGAACCTCAACTACGCAAAAGAGAGACCTCAGGTTCTCGACTACGCCAAATATGTCGTCTCTCCAGAAGGCGCAGCAAGACTCGCGGGTGAAAATGGATTCGCACCGCTTCCGGCAGCAGCCTACGCAAAGTACCTGACTCAGCTCGAAGCAATCCAGTAGTCACCGCAAAAAAGACTTCGAAACAACATTTTAACTTCAAGGTGGGGGCGGGGGCTGCCCATCTTGAAGTTTTGCATGAACAAACAATGGAGTGAAAAAGATGAGTCAAGATACGCAGGTTCGACAATTGATTCAAAACAACATCTTAAACAAAAAGCACGTCTCTGACCGCTTTATGCCAAAATTCTTTTTTGTCATGGCCTTCGTTTCGGTGTTCACCACCTTTGGCATTATCATCACTTTGGTCACGGACGCAGCTAAGTTTTTCAGTCAGGTGCAGCTGGCTCAGGTTTTCAGTACTAAGCTTGCACCGCTGGCGGCCGAGCCGTCCTTTGGCATTCTGCCTTTGATTACCGGGACCTTGATAACCTCCCTGATTGCCATGCTCGTCGCGGTACCGGTAGGGCTGACCGCCGCGATCTATCTGAGTCAGTTCGCCACGGAAAGAACGCGCCGCACCCTTAAGCCAATTATGGAAGTTCTCGCCGGCATCCCGACCATAGTCTACGGCTTTTTCGCCTATTCCTTCGTGACGCCGCTCCTGATGAAGCTGATTCCGACTTTAGGTGCAAAGAACGCCCTAAGCCCCGGGATCGTCATGGGCATCATGATCATTCCCCTTGTGGCCTCCCTCTCGGAAGACGCCATGAATGCCGTCCCCAACATCATGCGTGAAGGCGCGCTGGGACTTGGATCCACGCGGTTGGAAGTAACGTTTAAAGTCGTCATTCCTGCGGCAATATCAGGTATTATGTCTTCTATTGTTCTTGCCGTGTCAAGAGCCATTGGCGAAACCATGATCGTCACCATAGCCAGCGGCAGCTCCAAGAACTTTACCCTGGACATTACTCAGTCTATGCAGACCATGACGGCATATATTGTCGAGTTTACGAGCGGAGACGCTGGCAGCGGCACAGTGGGCTATTACAGCCTTTATGCAGTCGGTCTGATCCTGTTCCTGTTTACCTTAATCATGAATCTCATTGCCCAGCATATTTCTCATAAATACAGGGAGGAATATTGATGAGCGCAGTTAAATCAGAATTCCTCAGAGAAGGCAGGGAAGACATCATGCTTGAGACAGATCAAATGCGCGCTCTGGAGCGCTATAAAGTGAAAATTGACAGCGGTCGCATCGAGCGTCGGGTCAGACTCAACAACGGTCTAAAGCATTTATTCTCACTTTCAACCGTGTTTGCCCTCGTCGTTTTAGCTATCCTTCTATACCGAATAGGCGTTCAAAGCGCTGGTTGGCTGGATCTTCAGTTTCTGACCTCAAACCTCTCGAGGTTTGCTGACAAGGCAGGCATTTATGGCGCGATCCTCGGGACCGTGTATCTCATGTTCATTGTCGTGCCGGTCACATTAGTTCTCGGGGTGTCAACAGCCATCTATCTTGAGGAATATGCCTCGAAAGGGCGCATCCAGCGCTTTATCAAAGTCAACATATCCAACCTCGCCAGTGTGCCGTCCGTCATCTTTGGCCTCCTCGGCCTGGCCGTCTTCGGGCGGATGCTGAACCTTGGCTCCAGCATATTGGCAGGCGGACTCACTATGTCCCTCCTGGTTCTGCCGACAGTCGTGGTCGCAAGCCAGGAAGCCATCAAAGCTGTTCCGGGATTCCTGCGTGAGGCCTCCTATGGCATGGGGGCGGACAAATGGACGACAATCCGAAAAGTCGTGCTCCCGGTTGCGCTGCCAGGCATCCTCACCGGATCCATTCTCGCCATGTCCAGAGCTATTGGAGAAACCGCACCGCTGGTCGTCCTGGGCATCCCGACGCTCATTTTAAAAATACCCAACAGCATTATGGATGACTTTACCGCGCTGCCAATCCAGATTTATTACTGGACGCTGGATACCGTACTGACACCGGAATACGCGAACCTTGCCGCGGCGACCATTGTCGTGCTCCTGGCAGTTCTGTTTGTCCTGAACTCTGTCGCTATCATTATCCGGAACAAGTTCCAGAAGCGCTTCTAATATGGAGGAGATCCTTTTGAACATTCAAAACCCTGAAATCGAAAATAACGTCTTTGATGTACGGGGCTTAAACTTATGGTACGGCAACGACCAAGCCCTGAAGAACATCAATATGCAAATAGAGAAGAACAAAATCACTGCCATTATTGGGCCGTCCGGCTGCGGCAAGTCCACGTTCATCAAGACTTTAAACCGAATGATCGAAAATGTGCCGATAGTCCGAACCACCGGCGAAATCCTGTATCACGGCAATGATATTTTCGATAAATCCATGCGGGTGGAGGAGCTCAGAACCAAGGTCGGCATGGTCTTTCAAAAGCCGAATCCTTTCCCAAAATCCATCTTTGAAAATGTTGTCTACGGCCCGAAAATCCATGGCATCAAGGACAAAAAACTCTTGATGGAGATCGCGGAAGCCAGCCTGAAAAGTGCTGCGCTTTGGGATGAAGTCAAGGACAGACTGAATGACAACGCCTACGGGCTTTCAGGCGGCCAGCAGCAGCGACTTTGTATCGCCAGATGCCTCGCTGTTCAACCGGACGTCATCCTGATGGATGAGCCGACCTCTGCCCTAGATCCAATCGCGACATTAAAAATCGAAGAACTGATGGATAGTCTGAAACAGGAGTATACCATTGCCATTGTCACCCACTCCATGCAGCAGGCTGCCAGAATTTCTGACAAGACTGCATTCTTTCTGATGGGGGATTTGATCGAATACGACAAGACGGAAGCGATTTTCTCCAATCCAAGGGACAAGCGCACAGAGGATTACATTACGGGTCGGTTTGGTTAAGTCAGGCACATGAGCGGTTCGCAGGGAAGGATGAGCCCGCCCGTTCAATGAGGAGGAAGACGCGTTCATGAGAGAGCAAATGGAGGATAGAATCAGGGAGATCCATAGCAAAGTGGCGTATATGAGCCGACTATCGGCAGGGAGCATTGGACAGGCTATGGAAGCCTTTGTCCGGCAAGATGCTCGAATAGCGAAGCAGATTCTGGCTCAGGACCCTGAAATCAATAAACTCGAAAAGGAAATTGAGAATTTGTGCATAACCCTCGCCGCGACCCAGAGTCCGCTGGCTTCTGATTTGAGACAAATGGTCAGCATTATCAAGATTGTGACAGATCTGGAGCGCATTGGTGATTACAGCTGTAATATCGCGGAAGTCGTCTTAAGCCTTGGAAAATATGAGCTGGTTAAGCCCCTTGAAAGGCTCCCCATCATGGAGAGAAAAGTACGGGAGATGGTAGAGGCCAGTTTGAGGGCTTATTTCCAGCATGATATTGAATTGGCGTACGAAACGGCGAGAAAAGATGACGAAATTGATACACTGTACGAAGAGATCTATAGAGAGCTGCTTCGTCTGATTAAAATCCGTGAAAATCAGGAGGATCAGATTATTGGGTTGATTCTGGTGGGGCGCTATCTCGAGCGCATTGCGGACCATGCCACCAATATCTGCGAACGCGTGATCCTGATGATGACAGGGGAGAATGTAAAGCTATAGATATGGATGATGGTGTCTGCGGCTCGAGCCTATCGACCCCGAGTTCCAAAGGCAGAAACCAGGTGTCTGACACCCGGTTTCATATCTAAAAGATGGATGATGGTGACTGCGGCCATTTGTCTGTGCTTCCCCTCTTACACCCCAAAATTAAAAGCGTTAAGAAATGAAAGCCTCTTGGAAGCGGCCCAATTTCTTAACGCTTTTTTGTCGTTTATTGAAGTTGTGTTACCGCTCCACCGGGGAGTGGACCCACAGGATCTGCGATGTTTTTTTGCCTGGATTCATCCAGTTGTGGAATTCCGTGGATTTGAAGTACATGGAGTCTCCGGTTTTCATATCATAGACATCCGCATAGTTTAATGTGACCCTGAAGCTGCCATTGACCACATAGATGAATTCTTCGCCGTGATGCTGATGGGTCTCCGGCGCGCCGGCACCGGGTTCGACATAGAACATCATGGGAAAGAGAACGTGTTCTTTCTGTGAAATCAGAGATTCAAGGGTGACCCCGGGTATGCCGGCCTGAACAGGTTCGCCGGTACCCTTTTCGATAAGTGTTCTGTTTTCTTCTTCAGGCTCAAAGAAATGCAGGACACTTTCGCCATAAAAGGTTGCGAGACGTTCCAGGATCTCATAGGAAATATTCGCTTGGCCATTTTCAATTTTGCTGAGATAGGAGGTTGAAATGCCAACTTGAGTGGCGACTTCTTCCAGGGTCAGATTCAGTTTATCTCTGTAAAGCTTCCATTTGCTCCCTATGAGCTTGCGGCTGGGAGGCGTGGATGCATCATAAGCATCCGTGCCAACAATCAGAGGCGGCAGTGATGCCTGAGTCATGAGAAGACTTTTTATAGCTTTGGAACCCATTTTGTCATCTATGGAGTACTGCTTAATTTTCTTTAGGGTTTCGATATCTTCCAAACTGTAAATTCTGTATGCGTTTGAACTGCGTTTGGCGACGAAAAACCCTTGTTTTTCCCAGTTGCGTATAGTGGCTGGAACGACGCCAAGAAGCTTGGCAACTTCATTGATGCTGAAATAGAGTTCAGCATTATTCTCAGACTTGTTTGTCATGTCAGTCCTCCAACACTCATTATGTAGTTGTATTATACAACAATGTACTGAAAATTGATAAGAAAAATTACTGTCCACCAACCATTAAAAAACTATTGACAAGGATGATAAAACGATGTTACATTAATTTCGAAAGATTACAAACAATAATAACAAGGTTGAGAAAAGTTGTTTTATACCCTTAAACTTTAATGCGTATGAAAAAAGGGAGGTACCTATGGGTTACAAGGAAGACGGAAAATGGTGGGTCAGTCAGTCAAACTTCGCAGCAGACGTCTTAAAGGGTTATGATTTCCCCAAAAAAATCGAAATTCTGGATACGACTTTACGGGACGGTGAGCAACAGCCGGGCATTATTCTGACTCGAAAGGAAAAAGTTGAAATTGCCAAGAAACTTGCCCTGGCAGGCGTCCACAGAATCGAAGCGGGTACACCGGCGGCTTCCAAAGAAGATGCGGATGCCATCAAGGAAATTGCCTCTCTCAACCTCGGTCCCAAGATCTTTGCTTTTGTGCGAAATACACCCGAGGACATGAAACTCGCCAGAGAGTGCGGGGTCTCCCATGTCCTGGCAGAGATTCCCGGCAGCGAACATTTGCTCAAATACGGTAAGCGCTGGACGGCCGAACGAGCCATTAAAGCCGCTATTGAAGCGACTCAGGCAGCAAGGGAAGAGGGCCTCTATGTCACATTTTTTCCTGCGGATTCCTCCAGAGCAAGCCTTGATTTTCTGATTGACGCTGTACATCAGATTTCTGAAGGCGGACACATGGATGCTCTGGCACTGGTAGATACCTTTGGATGTTTTTCGCCGGAAGGCGCAGCCTATACGGTGAGAAAATTAAAAAGTGAATTTAGCGTTCCAATAGAAGTTCACTTCCATGATGACTTTGGTCTTGGCGTCGCTTCGACTATTGCCGGCCTTGCTGCAGGCGCGGAAGTTGCCCACGTCACCGTCAATGGCATTGGAGAAAGATCGGGCAGCGTAGCCCTTGAGCCTCTCGCCCTTTCATTAAAAGTCCTGTATGGGTATGACACCGGGATTGAACTGGATCAGCTTAAATCGCTGTCGAATACAGTGGCCGACTATACCAGGTTCGCTGTGCCGCCTACCAGACCGGTTGTCGGAGAAAGAATTTTCGGATGGGAAACTGGCATGCCATCGAGTCTCTGGGTCAACTGCAAAAACGAAGAACCTCTGGCAATGCTTCCTTACCACTGGAGCATGACGGGTCAATCAGAGCCTAAGCTGTATCTTGGCAAGAAAAGCGGCAAAGACAACATTAAAACCTGGATCTGGGAAAACAACCTCGTTCTGACAGAGGAACAGGAGCAGGCGCTGCTCGGCAAAGTCAAGGATCTCTCATTGTCGTTAAAACGCGACTTGACACCGGAAGAATTTATTGAGCTGGCAAAAAGCCTTTAGGAGGTCCTGAAATGAAAGACATAACATTGTCGAATCTTTTTAAGTCCGTTCAGCCTTCGCCAATGCTTCAAATGTTTGAAGCCGCATCAAAATACACGGGGCTTATAAGTCTTGGGATTGGCGAGCCTGACGCGCATACGCATCCCAGCATTGTTGAGGCGGCAGCGGAAGCTGCCAAGGCCGGTTTTACGCATTATCCACCAGTCAATGGCTTTCAGGATCTTCGTTCAGCCATTTCGGACTACTGGCGAGACAACTATGGACTTGAGTCCTCTCCGGAAGACGTCATTATTGGTGCAGGGGCTACTCAAGCGATCTACATGATTCTTCAGGCGCTGATAAATCCCGGGGATGAAGTCATAGTGCCGGATCCGTGCTTTACACCTTACATGCAGGCAATCGACTACGTCTATGGTGTGCCGGTACCTGTACCTCTAAAAGAGGCAGATGCGTTCAACATGACCGCAGAACTGCTGGAGTCCTGCATAACCCCTAAGACTAAAATTGTCATGCTCAATTCACCGGGCAATCCTACAGGTGCTGTCATAGGGATGGAAGAGGCTTTGAAAATCTGTGATGTCATCAAGAAACACGATCTCATCCTGATTTCGGATGAAATCTACGAAGCCTTTATCTACGAGGGCGAGCATATCTGTTTCGCGACACTGCCGGACATGAAAGAACGCACCTTCACAGTGGCTGGTTTTTCCAAAACCTATGCTATGTGCGGCTGGCGGATTGGTTATGCCATAGGACCCAAAAAGGTCATAGATACCATGAAAATCATCAATATTGGCACCACCATGTGCATGAATTCCGTTTCTCAAAAGGCAGCGTTCTACGCACTGAAAAACTGTGAAACTCAGGTCAAAGAAATGGTGGAAATTTATAAAGATCGCGTCGACTATGCACACAAACGTATCAACCAGATTAAAGGCTTGTCCTGCGTGAAGCCGCGAGGCGCCTTCTACCTGTTTGTGAACATAGAAAAAACAGGCATGACCTCCATGGCACTTGGCATGAAGCTACTTGAAGAAGCGAAGGTGATCACCATTCCGGGCATCTCCTTTGGACCGAACAGCGACAATTATATCCGAATCTCCTGTACTATCCCAAATGAACAGATGGCAGAAGCATTTGACAGAATAGAAGCGGTTTTGGGGAAATAATAATATTCCTTTTTGAAACACACTATTCCAAACAGGGAGGATCTAACCATGGCGGTGGAATCCAAAGTATCAGCAGAACGAGTACACGATCAAAAACCAAGGGATCAGTTCAAGTCACAACTCGGGTTTATTTTCGCGGCAGCAGGTTCAGCAGTCGGACTGGGCAATATATGGAGATTTCCATACATGACAGGAACAAACGGTGGAGGCGCCTTCGTACTTTTATACTTGATTTGTGTCCTTTTTGTAGGTGCCAGCTTGCTTTTGGTTGAATTTGCAATTGGGAGACACGGTAAAACAAATGCCATTGAAAGTTATGCAAAGATACGAAAAGGCGCGAAATGGATTGGTTTTCTTGGGTTCTTCTCGGCGTTTATCTTCCTGTCTTATTATTCCGTTGTCAGCGGCTGGACTGTTTACTACTCCATTCAATCCTTCTTTGGGCTCAATGGCTTGGCGCCTGATCAAATCGGAAATTTCTTTGGCGCCTTCATCTCTGACCCGGTTAAACCACTGATGTATCACGCTATATTTATGGCGTTGACAGTGGGCATCATCATCAAAGGCATCTCACAAGGCATCGAGAAATCGACTAAAATTATGATGCCAATGCTCTTCGCTTTGCTGATTATCCTCGTTATTCGCGCTTTGACGCTGCCAGGCGCCTGGGAAGGCATCAAATGGTATCTCACGCCGGATCTTTCGAAGATTACAGGCGGTGTATGGATTGCAGCGCTCGGTCAAGTGTTCTTCAGTATGAGCGTCGGCATGTCCGGCATGGTGACGTATGCGAGCTATTTAGGCAAACATGAAAATTTACCTAAGACTTCAATTATCGTTGCTTTAATGGATACCTCAGTAGCGCTGCTCGCGGGCTTGATTATATTCCCGGCCGTCTTCTCCTTTGGACTTGAACCAGGTGCCGGACCGGGTCTCGTCTTCATCACACTGCCGGCCGTATTTGCACAAATGCCGCTCGGATCAATTTTCTCCTTCATGTTCTTTGTCCTTTTGGCCATTGCATGCTTGACTTCATCCATCTCCATTTTGGAAATGCCTGTTTCCTATTTAATTGAAACGCGAAAGATGGCCAGAACCAAAGCGGCTCTTTTGGTCGGCGCAATTGCTTACGTCATGGGTATTGCGGTTTCTTTCAGCTTTGGGATCTGGAGTGATTTCACACTCTTTGGCAAAGGTATTTTTGATCTCTTTGACTATTTTGGCTCAAATATTTCACTGCCGCTTGGCGGCTTAGCCGCAGCGATCCTGGTTGGATGGTTCTGGGGTGAAAAAGACGCTGTTGCTGAAATATCCAATAATGGCGAGATCAAAGGCACAATCGTTAAAGCTTGGTTCCCGGTTGTGAAGTACGTTGTACCGGTAACGGTGGTTCTGATCTTCCTTTCAAATCTTGGCATCCTGAAACTTTAGTCTGAACAACACTCATGAATCCGGCGGGAGTTGCCTGCATTATGACTCCCGCCCTTTTCATAAGCAAAAGCGCAACTTTGTGCCTGACGGAGGTAATCTATCATGAAAAATAAACTTATTCATAACCCGGTTCACGGGAAATTGAAGGTGCTTGGCTTTGCATCCGGAAGCGGCAACACGCTTTGGAAAGCCTATGAACTTCAAAAAGAAATGGAGCAGACCCATGGCGGGTGCCCCTTTGAGATTGTTGGCGTCTTCTCTGACAAGCCGGATTCCAAGGCGGTTGAGATGGCAAAGACCATCGGCATGGCCTTTGCCTCTTTGGATCTTCGGGCATTTCACAACGAGCATGACGCAGCCTTAAGTGACCTCGGCGTGCGCGCGCTCTACGATCAGGAGGTCGCGAAGCTGATTGAGCCTTTTGGCGCAGATCTGATTCTGCTGGCAGGGTATGTTTGGGCTACGACGGAAGCCCTTGTGAACCATTACTGGATGGTCAACGTTCATCCGGCGGACCTGTCTGCAGCGCCCTATGGTCACCGCCTCTTTGCTGGTGCCGATGGTGTCGGCGACACACTTCACCTGCGCCAGGAGACAATTTGCTCAAGTGCCCACCTGGCGACAGCGGAAATTGACGGTGGGCCGCTCCTCATGCGGTCGCCTTCTCACGTGATTGACTATTCGATTCCTGAGGAAAACCAACAACTGCGCAAAGCGGTATTAAAAGCCGTCAATGAACATTCGCGGCATTTGGGCGCAAGGGTGATCCTGGAGATTGCACAGGGCAAATTTGGCATGGATGAGACGGGCCACGTTCGGTATTGCGGTGACCCCGTTCCGGCGGGTGTGAAAGTCGAGAGCTGGTCTGAAAATATTCCGAAGTTTCGACGCGATTTAAATGCCATGATGTCCCCAAAAAGTGTGGTTGTTATAGGGGCTTCGGCACGCGGCGGACTGGGCAGCGCGATTCTGTCGAACATTCAGGACGGAGGTTTTACAGGAGGGCTTTACGCTGTGAACCGCAGCGGTGAAGATGTCGCAGGAGTCAAGGCTTATGAAAGGGTCGAGCTTTTGCCTGAGGCACCGGATCTTGCGGTGGTGACAACGCCTTCAGGCGCAGTGCTTGAAGCGGTTGAGACATGCGGAAAACTCGGTGTAAAAGCGGTGGTTTGTATCAGCGCTGGGTTCAAGGAGACCGGTGAAGCGGGCGCAGTCGAGGAGAGCAAGCTCAAGGCAATTACGGATCGATACAACATGAGGCTCTTGGGGCCAAATTGCATGGGTGTTTTGAACACAGATCCCGCAGTGTCATTAAATGCCACCATGCTGCAGCATCAGCCGACGCCGGGAAATATAGCTTTCATCACGCAAAGCGGGGCACTGGGTGCAGCGTTGCTGGACTATGCGGAGCATTTGGGGATGGGCTTTTCCAAAATTGCATCTCTCGGAAATCAGATGGATGTAGATGCCAGCGATCTGCTGGGCGAGCTTAGAGATGATCCGTACACCAAAGTCGTGATGCTGTATCTGGAGACCATCGGTGAAGGCCAAAGCTTTTTTAAACAGGTTTCAGAGCTGACGAAAACTAAACCCGTGGTCGTTGTCAAATCCGGGCGAAGCAGTGCGGGGGCAGCGGCGGCAAGTTCCCACACCGGCAGTATTGCCGGAAGTGATGCGGCTATTGAGGCACTGCTTGAAAAAGCCGGGGCGATCCGTGTTGAAACGCTGGAAATGGCTTATCTGACAGCTATGAGCTTGAGTAAGTCCAGGACGTTTACCGGAAAAAGGGTGGGGGTTGTCACCAATGCAGGCGGTCCGGGCATCCTGATTACGGACCGGCTGGCAATGCATGGCTTTGAGCTGCCGCTGCTGCCGGGAGAGAAACGAGACGCATTGGCGAGCGTTTTATTCCCTGAGGCTTCTACAGCAAATCCCATTGATCTTGTCGCGCCTGCGCCGCCGGAGCATTATGCGAAGGCACTTGAAACCATGGCGGAAAGCGGGATGTATGATGCGCTTGCCGTGATCTGCGTTCCGCCTGCGACGATTGATACCGGAAAGATTGCGGAAGCTTTGGTACCGGTCATCAAAGCATTTGATTTACCTGTAATTTGCTGCTTTATTGGCCCGACTTTGGGGGCCGCGGCTCGGACGGTGTTGAATCAGCATCAGATTCCATGTCTTGAGTTTCCGGAAAATGTTGCGGATGTGCTCCAGGCTATGTCCGTGAAAGCGGGCAGGTATGAGCGCGGCGCTGCAGCTGAGTTCGAGATGAAAAACCATTTGGTTGATGGGGGCAGCGCTGATCGCCGTACTGCCAGATCGCTGATGCAGTCCCGCTATGAAACAGGATATCTGCGTTCTGATGCAGCCATGAAATTGCTGGCGCTTTATGGCATCCCAACCCCGAGGTGGCACTGGATCTCCGCCCCCGGCATACTGGAGGTTGAGGAACTGAGCTTTCCTGTGGTGGCAAAGATAGAGCATCCGGAGGTGCTGCATAAGTCGGATGCCGGAGGTGTTGTCCTGAACATTGAAAGTGAAGCCGCCTTGAGGCTGGTGGTCCAGGAATTATTCAATGCCTTCCCGGGTGCAGAAGCTGTATTGGTTCAGGAGCAAGCGAAGATTACGCATGAGGTGATCTTGGGTGGAAAATTTGAACCGGGGATTGGACATTTATGCCTGGTAGGCACAGGCGGGACGCTGGTGGAATTGTTCCAGGATGTCTCTGTAAAGCTGATGCCGGTTTGTCAGAAACAAGCCTCCAGCATGATTGAAAGCTTAAAAACTTATCCGCTCTTAAACGGATACAGGGGCAAGGCAAAGGTTCCGGTTGAAGAACTGGCGCAAGTGGTGAAGCGCTTCAGCGACATGATTGGAGATCTGCCCGGCATTCAGGAGATCGACCTGAACCCGGTCACCTGGGATGCTTCCAGCGGTCAGTTTATGGCAGTGGATTGCAGAATCAGAGTGGAGTAACATATTTTTAGTTGGGAAGAGAACGGATTGTAAAGAAAAAAACGATAAAGAGAGAAAAAGACAAAGAGAATGGCGCTATTGATATGCTCCCCTTGCAGTGACAGTTTTGTTATTTCAACTGTCTGCCACAAGGGGAGCATATCAGAGAGCGCTTCACATTCTCTTTGTCTTTTTTTCTCAAAATCTTGACAATGGGTTTCGTTGGTGATATTTTTATATTATCAATAATGATAATAATATCTATAGTAATAATAAAAATTGAAAGGTGGATCTGATGTGAAAACCTTGCATAAAGTTGTTCTGTTAGCCGCTATAGGCGCATTTGCAGGCGCGCTCATTGGTTATTATCAATTTCTCACCATGTCACCAGAATTATCAGATGCTGTGATGAAGCAGCTTGGTTCAATGGAAATGCTGCTAGTGGTAACCGGTCTTCAAACAGCACTATTGACGGCTGTCGCAGCTGCAGTAGGTTATAAGCTGAGAGAAAGGTTAACTTTTCCAGATACAAAATTACCTGATTACAATGGAATTATATCAGCTGTCGCTATAGGCGGCGCCTCGTCTCTGATCATTACACTCTCAGAGAAATTCATCTTCATGAAGTACCTTCCCGAAGGGTTCAATACCTTTAATTTTTCACCCCTCTATTTGTTTGCGGCTGTTTTATATGGCGGTATTGTCGAGGAAGTCCTTTTGCGACTTGGACTTATGACTTTGATCCTGTGGCTGCTGACCAAAGGCTCTAATAAGCAAAATAATAAAGATGGAATTGTTGCCGCAAGACAAGCCATAAGTGTTTCTCAAGCCTGGGTGGCCATTTCCTTATCGTCACTCCTGTTTGCGCTCGGTCATTTACCTGCTACAGCTCAAATGATGGGTCTTTCAGTGCCTATTGTAATCAGAGCGCTGCTTTTAAATGGAATTGCCGGTCTCGGCTTTGGCTGGCTTTACTGGAAGAAAGGGCTGCTCTATGCTATGCTTGGGCATATGATGGCCCATATAATCAATCAGCTTGTCCTTATGCCGCTGCTTTTGTGAGCTTAACGACACCTCTTGCGGCATTTTTAAGGACACACATTCTGAGCTAATTGCTCGGAGCCCCATTAGGACCAACTCTATTTCACGTAATGTAACTATGAGATCTTAGATTTTACGAGGAGGGATCAAAAGTGAAAATGCTAAGTGAGTTATTGAATCCTGTCAGGATGAAAGTCATCCAAGTTATTTCAGAAAAAGGTTCAGCGACACCAAAAGAAATTATTGAAGCGGTTCCGGGGATCCCTGTCGCAAGTTTATACAGACACATCAAAAAACTACTGGAAATAGGTGTCCTTGAAATTGTTTCAGAAACGCCCATTCGCGGCACCGTAGAAAAGACTTACAAAGTCAGGTTGGAGCCGTTTAAAGCCATTGAAGAACTCGTTAGCTCCGGAGACCGAAATGCTCACTATGATCTTTTTTATACTTTTGCCATGTCTATGATCGTGGACTTTTCAAGATATATTTCAACACCCACCTATGATATGGTCAAAGATCGAGTTGGTTTCAGAAGTTATCCCATTACAATGACTGATGAGAGGTGTGATGATTTTCTGAAGGACTTCAGCGAGCTTTTAATAAAATATCTGAATACAAGCGAGAAGTCTGAGGGCAGGCTTAGAAAATTCTCATTCGCGTTGTTGCCGGGGGACGAAATAGATTAACGGATGTTAACTTCAGCGACACCCATCCATTTACAAAAATAGAAACATCCACTATACTTAAGAAAACGGAGTCCTGCGAAGGACTCCTCTTAATTAGAGCCCGAAAGGAAGGAATTAGAGATCATGACCCGAAGTATCATACTAACCCAGCAAGACTTGGAACGACTGAAAAAACTGGTGTCAGAGGAACGCGAATTTGGAAAAGCAAAGGATTCCAAGGAGTTGAAAGCACTTCAACTCGAGTTGGAACGGGCTCATGTCGTTGAGGCGGAGCAAATTCCATCCGGCACAATCACCATGAATTCCAGATTCCTGCTCAAGCACCTGAATTCAGATGAAAAAACCGAATACAGCCTCGTCTATCCGGAAGATGCGGATTTTCTGGAAAATAAAATTTCAGTCATGGCACCCATTGGAACCGCCATGCTGGGCTATCATGAAGGCGACGAGATCGACTGGCAAGTTCCGGAAGGCACCGTCCGGCTCAAAATTGAAAAGGTGCTGTATCAGCCTGAGGCCTCTGGTCATTTTGAGCTTTAGGATCGCCGCAAGTTCAACCATGCCATTCGCAAGAAAAAAGGGAGCACGCCTGTGCTCCCTGATGATTTTTTTGCCGATGGTTTCGTATACAGGCCTTCACGGTTCGAACCTTCAATTCTGAGATCAACCGCACGTTACAAAAAAAGTGACACCGCACAGTAAACTAAAAGCAGGGCCATAACCGAATTGATCAGCTTTTGATGGCTATGCAGAAACCTTTGAAACACAGATCCGAACAACGACCAGCAGCAGGTCGATACAAACCCTACAAAAGCCAGAAAGACAGCGAAGGCAATAACCACGGGAATTGATTTGTAATAGGGTACGACAAAAGTAGACAGTGTCGTTATACTGTACAGAATGACCTTGGGGTTGACGAATTGAAGCAGCAGCCCTGCAGACATTGTGTTGGTCTGCTTCGTGCTGCCTGAGCCGTCCTGGGGCTTGCTGTGATAGGTCTTCCACGCCAGCCACAAGATGTAGACCGCGCCAACAATTGTCATGACAGGTTTAATACTTGGAATGACAGCATATAGGGAGACGCTGAACAGACTGCTCAAAGCCAGAATAACCAGAAAACCAAAGAAGATCCCGATATTAAAGGGGAGGCTCTTTAAGAATCCATAGCGACTGGCGTTGGACATGGACATGATGTTATTTGGGCCGGGTGTGAAGGTCGTTATAAACACGTAGGATAAAAAGGCAGCAACATTAGGCATAAGACTCATCTCCCGTAAGATTGGGCTTTCTGAAGACCAGATGAGGGGGGATTATGCCTTCATCCGGAGATTGTACCGCCCATATAGAACGAGGGTGCGGAACCGGTGTCAGACACCCTCTTCCACACCCCTTGATTTTATTGTTTTATCAATCTTTTCTTTTTCCGAGATAGGCTTCCTTAACACTTTCGTCTGCCAGGAGTGCAGCGCCTGTACCTTCCATGGAAATGACGCCGGTTTCCATAACATAGGCATGGTCTGCGATTTTGAGCGCAAGGTTTGCATTCTGTTCAATCAGCAAGACGGTGATGCCTTCAGCATTGACTGTCTTTATAATGTTGAAGATGTCCTTGACGATCAGTGGGGCAAGACCCAAGGATGGCTCATCCATCATGATCAATTTTGGACGGCTCATCAACGCTCGGCCGACTGCCAACATCTGCTGCTCACCACCGGAAAGTGTGCCGGCAAATTGCCATGCACGCTCCTTGAGACGCGGGAAAAGTCTGTAAACCTGCTCGATATCCTCCTCAAGCTTATGCTTATGGACATAAGCACCAATCTTGAGATTTTCAAGGACTGTCAGGTTGTCAAAGACTTTACGGCCTTCCGGAACCAGCGTAATGCCACGAGTGACAATATAGTCCGGAGACTTGCCCAGAATTTCTTCGCCGTTAAATTGGATCGAACCTTCTTTTGGCTTAACAACACCGGCGATGGTTCGGAGTGTTGTACTTTTCCCAGCGCCGTTCGAACCTATCAGTGTCACAATTTTGCCTTTGGGTACATCTATGGAAATATTTTTGACTGCTTGGATCCCGCCGTAGGCAACACTTAAATTGGAAATTTTAAGATGGATGTCATTACTCATCGTCAGCTACCCCCAAATAAGCATCGATAACCCTCTGGTTGCTTTGGATGTCAGCGGGCGTTCCCGAGGCAATCAATTTTCCGAAATCCAATACATAGATGCGGTCTGAGATTTCCATGACCAGGTTCATATGGTGTTCAATCATCAGAACGGTCAGGTGGAAATCGTCTTTCAGCATTCTGATAAATGCAGTCAGATCGTGAGTCTCATGTGGATTCATGCCTGCTGCAGGCTCATCCAGAAGCAACAGGGAAGGTTTCGTTGCCAGCGCACGGGCGATCTCAAGTTTTCTCTGCTGACCGTAAGGCAGAGAACTCGAAATCTCGTCCTTGAGATGGGCTAACCCCAGTATTTCCAGAAGTTCCATAGACTCTTTCCGCATGGTCTGCTCTTCTTTGTGATTTAGTCTCAATGTCGCTGAAAACACATTGGACTTGATATTCATGTGTTTTGCGATTAAAACGTTGTCAAAAACCGTCAGGTTTTTAAAGAGACGAATGTTTTGGAAAGTTCTCGCGACGCCTAACTTAGTAATAACATCCGGTGTTTTACGGATCAACTCCGTATACTTTCCGTTGTTTTCACCCGAGTAGAGCTTCTTCATTTTCCCTTGAGGGAAATTGCTGATAATGGGTTTGTCTTGAAAGGAAACCTTGCCGTTTGTCGGGGCATAAACACCGGTTATAACGTTGAAAGCTGTCGTTTTTCCTGCACCGTTTGGACCTATCAGTGCGACAATTTCACCTTTATTGACTTCCAGGGAGAGGTTGTTGACCGCGACGACACCACCAAACTGCATCGTGATGTCTTCCAGGCTGAGTACTTGATCAGACATTGCCTTTGTCCTCCCTTCCAGGCGTTTTCCGCCGTATTCGATCTCTTAACCGAATAAAGTAGTTATACATCCTATCCCAGGTGAATTCTTTATCCCCGAAGAGCCCTTTGCGATAGTAGAGAACGACAGCCATGAGAATCAGGGAGAAGATGACCATACGGAAACCGGTTCTGAACAGCGGCACTTGAAAGCCGCCAATCACCAGCGGATTATCAAAGAACCTCAGCCACTCTCTGCCAGCGGTCATAAGAAACGCACCAATGACGCTGCCAGTGATACTTCCAAGGCCTCCAAGTACAACGATCAGCAGAACGTCATACGTCAACACAATTTGAAAGGTCTTGGAGTCTATAGATCTCATGAAGACGGCAAGGAGTCCGCCGGCGATTCCGGTGAAGAAACAGCTGATGATAAAAGACATGCTCTTGTGTTTGAAAAGATTGATGCCCATAGCCTGAGCTGCAGTCTCATCTTCTTTGATGGCCTTGAAAGCTCTGCCATAAGAAGAGTTGATGACCAAAATCATAAGTAAAATGCAAATGCCGGCTATAAAGAAGACTTCAAAGATGGAGCCGAACGCAGGAATGCTCTTGAGTCCGTAGGAACCATTGGTGATTCTGTCGAGCTGTGGTGCGGCTATGATTGCGCGAATAATCTCTGAAAAACCGAGGGTGGCAATAGCCAGATAGTCGCTCTTCAGCCTCAATACAGGAATACCGACAAAGAAGCCGACCATTGCCGCAAGAACGCCACCCAGAATCAACGCCGCCCAGAATGGCAGGGAAAGATTTGCGAGAAAATCTGCAATGCCGTTGATATAGTAGACATTCGCGCGCATTTCAACCGGAATAGTGAGAATAGCGACGGTATAAGCGCCAATAGCCATAAAACCCGCCTGTCCCAGAGAAAACAGACCCGTGAAACCTGTCAGCATGTTCATAGCCACAGCTGCAATAGCATAGATTGCGCTGCGCTGAAGGATTGAAATTGCATAACTGTACTGATTTTTGTTAGCGTCGAGAAACCACAGGGCAGCAACGGCTGCGATCAGTATAAGCACTGATAAAATGATCTTTGTACTTTTCTTCATCTTCATCATACTTTGTCCGTCACTTTCTCGCCGAAAATACCTGTAGGGCGGAAGATAAGCATTACAATCAATAGAATAAAGGTAAAGGCATCGCTAAAGGTGGAATATCCCATAGCTACCAGCGCGGTTTCTCCTAGACCGAGAATGAAGCCGCCGACCATGGCACCGGGGATGCTGCCTATGCCGCCCAAAACTGCGGCGACAAAGCATTTGAGGCCAGGCAGCGCGCCGCTGAAAGGAAAGACGGTCATGCGGTCCGTAAAATAGAGGATTGAGCCGATGGCTGCTAAAAGGGAACCAATAGCAAATGTAAAACTGATGACTCTGTTGATCTTGATGCCCATCAGCTGAGCGGTTTCGAAATCTTTAGACACTGCCCGCATAGCCATCCCGATTTTACTGTGATTGATGAGAAGGATCAGGACATAAACGAGAGCCAGTGTAAGAACTGGTGTAATAAAGGTCACCAGAGAAGCTGATAAAGGCCCAATCTGGAAAATTTTCTTGAGTGCAGTGAGCGTAGGATAGCCTCTTGGCAGTGCCGTGAAGAGATAGGTCGCCAGATTCTGAAGCAAATACGAAACGCCGATCGCGGAAATCATGATCGACATTCTTGGTGCATTCCGAAGCGGCTTATAGGCGGTACGCTCAATCAAAACGCCAAGGATAACTGTAGCGATGAGGACAATTGGGGTAGCTATATACCAGGGCATTGAGGCGGATGCAAACACCATAAAATAGCCCGCCATCATAAAAATGTCGCCATGTGCGAAGTTGATCAATCTCAAAATACCGTAAACCATAGTGTAGCCGACTGCGATCAACGCATAGGCACCACCCAGTGATATTCCGGTCAAACAGTGTTGCAGAAATACTGCAAAGTCCATGACGCGATGCCTCCTCTAAGTACGCCTGACACTAAAAAAAGATGTAAATGAGTGGGGGTATAAACCCCCACTCAAGGCACATTTGTCGTTAACGGACTATTATTCTACAGTGACGGTTTTGAGGAACTTGAACTGGCCATTTTCAACGATCTTGATGAATGCCATGTTCTTGTTGGCGTCGCCTTTTTCGTCAAAAGTGATGGAGCCTGTAACACCCACGACTTCAACGCCTTTAAGAGCGTCTTTGATGGCAGCGCCTTCTGTTGAGTTGGCAGCTTTGACAGCTTCAAGAATGGTGATGTAAGCATCATAACCGAGTGCTGATACAGCAGGGATGATCTCGCCTTGTCCGTTAGCTGTGAGGTACTCTTTAAAGCCTGTGATGAAAGAAGCTGCTTCGTCAGTAGCTGGCTCAGCTTCGTCGAAGAATGTTGAGAGGACGATGCCTTCTGCGTCAGCACCGGCGTTTTCGATGATTGTTGCATTTTCCCAAGTATCGCCGCCCATGATAGGCACCGTGATGCCGAGCTCGCGTGCTTGTTTGATCAGAAGTGGCGCAGTTGTAATAGAGGATGGAGCGAAGATGACGTCAGGGTTTTTCGCTTTGATATTTGTCAAAATAGCTTTGAAGTCAGTTTGGTTTGTCTGGAACTGCTCTTCAGCGATGACAGCGCCGGCGCCGCCGAGCTCATTGAAGGCTGTGACGAAGAATGAACCAAGACCGGAAGAGTAGTCGTCGCCAAGCTGAGTGATGACAGCAGCTGTTTTAGCGCCGTTTTGGATCGCGTAGTTCGCCATGACTGTACCTTGGAAAGGATCAAGGAAGCAAACGCGGAAGTAGAAATCGTTGCCTTCAGTGACCTGAGGGTTTGTTGCAGAAGGGGCGACCGCCGGAATCTGGGCATCAGCAAAGATTGGGCCGGCTGCGATGGAGACACCTGAGCCATAAGAGCCTATGACAGCGGAAACGCCTGCGCTGACAAGGCTTTGAGCTGCAGTAACACCTTCGGTTTTATCTGATTTGTTGTCGACTTCGACAAGCTCAACTTTGTAAGTTTCGCCGTTGATGTCAACTGTAGGGTAAACGGTGTTGGCATAACGGATTCCCAAAACTTCCTGGAAGCCCCCGCCGCCATTCTCGCCTGTTTGAGGCTCGAAGACGCCAATCTTGATGACTTTTTCTGCTTCTGCCGCTGGCTCACCGGCACATCCGGTAAAGAGCGACAAAATCATGACTAGAATGAGTAACAGTGTAGTTGCTTTTTTCATTAGACAATCCCTCCAAAATAATGATAGTGTGTGAAAATCTTCCCCTAACCCTTTCTCTATGTACAGGAATAATTATACAATGTTACAATCTTGTTAGCAATCGGAATCTGAACATTCTAACTTTTTAGAAACTTTTTTACGGTAAGATGGGAACGTCGATAGAGTCATTCATGAAATTATTATAAAATTCTAACGAAATTATTGATGAAGGCTCATATTGACATTTTAGAACGAAAGAGAGACGATTAAAAAACCAGAGATTGCCGTTTGTCACTAAATTGGAGGAGTTTTTATGGCAAATAAAGAGTTGACGCTTCAGGACGCGGAGCAATTGTTAATAAATCAAAAACAATACTTTGATACACTCGAATCCAGAGAATTATCGTTTAGAATAAAACAGCTCAAACGGCTAAAATCCATCATTCAGAAGCATGAAAACGCGTTGTTGAAAGCGTTGGCGGCAGATTTAGGAAAAAATCCAGTGGAAGCTTACGCGACTGAGGTTGGATTTGTCTATAAAAGCCTTTCGGAGTACAACCGGCATCTCAGAAGGTGGGCCAAGCCGCAAAAGGTTAAGACCCCCATTTATCTTCAGCCTTCCAAAGGCTATATTGTGAGGGAACCATTTGGGAGTGTGCTCATTATTGGACCATTCAATTATCCTTTTCAACTGGTCATCGAGCCGTTGATTGGCGCTTTGGCGGCGGGGAACTGCGCGGTTGTAAAGCCCAGCGAGCTTACACCCGGTGTGTCGCGTGTAATCCAAATGATTCTTGATGAGGCCTTTGACAAGCATTACGTTGCTTGCGTTCAAGGCACACAAGAGACGACCTCATCCTTGATAAACTCCAATTTTGATTATATTTTTTTTACGGGCAGCACGAGAGTCGGGAAGATTGTAATGGAAGCTGCGGCGGCGCATTTGACCCCGGTTACTCTGGAACTTGGGGGAAAAAGTCCTGTCATTGTCGATCGAAGTGCGCATATAAAAGAAGCTGCTCGCAGAATCATGTGGGGGAAAACCATTAACGCTGGACAGACCTGTGTAGCACCTGATTATGTTTATGTGCACGAAGACGTCAAGACCGAACTTGTCCGGGAAATGACCCGCAGTATTGAGAAGATGTGGGGCAAAAAAGATTATTGGAAGAACGGTTTTGGAAAAATAGTCAATCGAAGACATTTTAAACGACTGGTGACCATGATGGAAGAGGATCAATCCCACGTGATCTGGGGAGGGCGTCATGATGAAGCGCGGTTTCACATTGAGCCAACGTTGTTGGAAATACCAAATAGGGATACTGCGGTTATGAAAGAGGAGATTTTTGGGCCTTTGCTTCCTATCATGACCTATAAAGACTTAAACCTGGTTATATCTGAAATCAACAGCCACTCCAAGCCTTTGGCACTGTACCTTTTTACGACGGATCAAGAGGTTGAGCGCCGGGTTCTCAATGCGATTTCCGCTGGCGGAGTCGCGATAAATGATACGATCACGCATGTAGCGCACCCTAATCTGCCTTTTGGCGGCGTAGGCCAATCGGGCATGGGGCGCTATCATGGCAAACAGAGTTTTTTGACATTCTCGCATTGTAAGAGTGTTCTAAAGAAAGGCAGATTCAATGTGACCATTGCTTATCCCAGCTACAGCTCTCGACAGCTGAAGCTGCTCAGGAAAGTGCTGAAGTGAAATTGGTGTGAAACTCGGTGTCAGACACCCGGTTTCGTTTGTTCCCGCCCCAAATAGAATGGAGGCTTTTTATGGACTGCGCTCAAATATATCAAAAGCTCCTGGAGGAGCTCGAATCAGGCTATAGAGCAGCACTTATAACGACACTGGCTGAATCCGGTGGTCAAGATCCAGTGGAAAAAAAGTTGATTTCAAATCGTGATTTGATTTGGAAGGATCAGGATCAAGCACTGCGTGCGGCACTCGAAGGTGGACTGGAACGCGGGGAGTTCTTCTTTGAACAAGGCAACGGATCCAATAAGGCAGGGATTCTCTTGGAGCCTTTCTTCCCGGAAGCCCAGCTGATTGTCCTTGGAGGGGGACATATTGCCGTACCCCTGGTGGAATTTGGCGTGAAAGCCGGATTCAAGGTCACAGTTGTGGATGACCGTCCGTTTTTTGCGAATGCTTTAAGGTTTCCAGCGGCTCACAGAGTGATCTGTGAAAGCTTTGGCAGGAGCTTTGAGCTGCTGAATCTCAATAAAGCGGCCTTTGTGGTCATTGTGACCCGTGGGCACCGCTATGACAAAGTGTGCTTGGAAAATGTGCTCAAGTATGATACGGCCTACGTGGGTATGATTGGCTCCAGGCGGAGAGTTGCCGGTCTCAAGGACTTGCTGATTTCGGAAGGCTGTGACCAGGCTCTGTTGGAGCAGGTGTGCACGCCAATAGGCCTAGAGATTGGAGCGGTGACACCGGAGGAAATCGCCATTTCCATTTTGGCGCAGGTCATTCAATATAAAAGAAAAGGCGATAAAGCTGCGAGGAAATCCAATAATTGGCCTGAGCTGGATCTCGCGGTTCTAAGCGAGTTGGCCAAGGCAGATCATGGGCCGCGTGCCTTGGTGACCGTGGTGGCGACCAAAGGTTCTGTCCCTAGAAGAGAGGGTGCCAAGATGGTTGTGTGGCCGGATGGCAGGACCATAGGCAGCATAGGCGGGGGCTGCAGCGAAGGGGAGGCTATTCGAGTGGCCTATGATGTCATCCGAGACGGAAAGTTCAGGTATCTTGACATTGACATGACCGGTCAGGTGGCGGAGGACGAGGGTATGGTCTGCGGCGGTGTCATGAAGATTTTGGTGGAAAGGACATAGCCCCAAAGGAGGAACCCATTATGTACAAAATTCCCATGAACAATCCCTTTGAAGCGGACATCTTCGTCGCCATGCTGGAAGAGGAGGGAATACCCTACACAGTCGTCGATCATAGCAGCCTGGTTTTCGATGGTTTGTTCCAGATGACCATGGGCTGGGGTCACGTCGAGGTGCCTGAAGAATACAGAGATGTGACGGAGGTTCTGCGCAAGAATTTTGATGACTACGTAAAAAATAAGGTGGAGGGCGGAGAGTGAGGCTAATGTCTGTCGACACCCGCTTCCAAATCAATGAAAAATGAATTTGGGTATGAAAAAACGACCATTGGCATATTTTTTTGCCGATGGTCGTTCCTATGAACAGCCTTGTGAAAAATGTTTTGTTGCTTATAAAACTTATCTTTATTTTAAAAGGAACTGTTTATTTAATCAAACAAAAGACCCATCAACCGCTCAATCTTTTGGAAATCGATGAAGCGACTTTCTCTCAAGATTTCCTTGCCTTGTTGGAAGACAAGGACTGTCGGCATGGCAAACACCAGGTGCTGGCCTGCAATATCGACAAATTTTGTCGCTTCAACTTTTACGATTTTGACCGGAACTTCCTCGAGCAGCGCTTCGATCTTGGGTAAGACGGAATGGCAGACATTGCAGTCTGCTGAACTGAAGTAAACGACGAGCACCTCTTCGGCGTCCATGAGTTGGTTCAGCTGGTCTTTGGACTCAATGGGGATCATGGTATTTGGCATCAGGTTTTCTCCTTTTATTATGGGGCTGATTGAATCAGCCTGAAATTATGAGTCAATTAATAACGCCTAATCCTCTACATCATAACATGTCACAAGCAGGAATGTCTATCCCCTGCGGGTGGGGGGTGGCATTCGGAGAAAATGCCAATAATTCAGTTAAATGCACTATTTTCTACAGGAAATTGGGTAAAAATAGCATGAGTTATTTATACCATATAATTCTGATTGATTTATTGGATGGGGCCATCTGTGAAAGAAAGGGTGAATCGCCATGAGGAAAATGCTTCTTCCTATAGATTCAGAGAACGTGCCTGAAAAGGTCTTAACGTATTTGAAGGATTTTGTGCCTTGCATGGAGTATGAAGTTACATTACTTAATGTCATTTCTTCAGATCGCATAAGGATGAATAAAGAGGCGGACGGCGTCTATGACATAAAACCACTTGATCTGGAGACACCCTCCAATGAAATGTTGACCAGCTTTGAAGAAACATTAAAGTCAGAGGGGATAAACTCAGTTGTCACAATGATTAAAGCTGGTGAACCTTCAGAAACTATTGTTGAAATCGCTGAATCGGGAGACTTCCACGTAATCTTGATGTGTACCCATGGAATGGGTGCAGCCAAGCGGCTTTTAATTGGATCAGTGACCAATAAAGTTGTCCATCATTCCAGCGTGCCGGTAATTGTCATTCGAGAGTAAGTGCGTCATTCATTTGTGACAGTTCAGAAGAATAATCTGATGGATCCCAATCCACTGTTGGCCTCACACGGCTTTCAGTGGATTTTTTTAGAAATTGTGAACCTGTCCGCGTCACCAATTCAAATTTGGTGACGCGGACAGGTTTTAAACTGGTGACGCGGACAACTTTCATTTTGGTGTCAGAGCTGCTGATAACAATTTTCAATTATGTGACGAACAACAGATAGGATGAGTCAAAAAATGGGTATTAAAGTCGTTAGATTCGTATGCTTTGCCAATTGGGGTGAAGAGAATGAGAGTGTCCTCCGCAGTTTGGCTTCAATGGGTGATCGCAGGGATTCTAATTGGACTAAGCATCAGTCTCTTCAAGATCCTTTTATTGGACTGGGATGTGTTTACGCGGCTGACAACAGGAGATTCACGAGTTTATTTTGGGATACTGGTGATATCTGCCTTTGTAATGCATTATTTCAAGCAACGATTTCCTATGATCCGCGGCTCGGGATGCCCGCAACTTAAAGGTGTCCTTTTGAATCGTCTGGAAATGAAGCCTGAAGCGGAATTGCCCCTCAAATTTGGATCCGTGGTTTTAATGAATGGCCTTGGTTTGTCGGTGGGGAGCGCAGGTCCGGCGGTCCAGTTGGGGGCCTGTTTTGGACAACTGATTCTAAGGGGAAGAAAAAATAACGACTTTTTACTTAGCTGCGCCATGGCCGCTTTTGCTGTTTTATACGGCGTGCCTATGGCAGCCATTGCCTTCGCTGTTGAAGAGTATCAGTTGAGATTAAAGCAGGAGCAGTTGTTGAGTTTGGGTGTCATTATGGCGGTTGCCTTGGGCATCAGATATAGCTTATTCGGATTCTCACCAACCTTGAATTTCACAATGGAACGTTATCCCAACTGGATTGGGATGGGCATGCTGTTCGGCGTATCGTTGTTTTTAGGACTGGTTTTTAAATTTTCTCAGCTTTGGCTTGGAAAACTTTATCGCTGGAAACCATTAATCCTAGTACCTTTTATACTGACCTATTACTTTAGCAAAATAATGCCTCAGCTCTTAGGCGGCGGGATCGTATTATTCAGCTACATGGAGGCACAAGGAGCCACACTTCTCTTGGAAACGGCTGTTATGCTTTTGTTGGGAAAAGTTATTTTTTCTCTGGTCTGTCTAAGTTCTGGCGTTCCCGCTGGCGTGTTTTTACCCATCCTCGCCATTGGTGGAATTTTGGGCAGTGTTGCAGCTCTTTTTTCCCTGGAGAACTTCAGCGAGTCAGTTCTTGCGTACAACAGTTACATAGTGCTCGGCATTGCGCTGATCAGCACCGTGATTTTAAGGCGGCCATTTACCGCAGTATTGCTGGCCGTTGAACTGACCGGAAACTATGGCTGGTTTCCATATATCCTATTAATATCACTGATTATGAACGGCCTTCTAAAGCGACTGGGTGACCGCCCCCTCAATGAGGCTCTGCTGGATAAATTGTTGGATGAAGATGTAAATATAGATTATTAGACTGGAGGCATTCAAATGAAGGTCGCAAAAGCCATTGCATGGCTGGGCGCAATAGCCATGACTGCAGCGTTATATCACGGCTTTAAAAATGGGGATTTCTTCTCAGATGGATCGTTATTATTGTCGAATCCTTGGGGGATCGTCTCTATGGTGGATCTCTATACGGGATTCGTCCTATTCTCCATGTGGATTGTCTTTAGGGAGAGCAATAAGCTGACTGCAGCAGTCTGGGTTGTACTTATGATGGTGCTGGGTTTCTTCGCCGGGAGCGTCTACGTCTTAGTGGCTTTATACAAGAGCAAAGGCAGCTGGCTCGATTTTTATCTCGGCCATCATAAAGCCAGGCTGATGGAAAAGGCTAAACAGTGACTCACACCTTGACGAGTGGTCAAATTACACCAACTTTTTTTACGATCAGTCTCAATAAGTACCATTAAAGCGAGGTGGCCCTGCGTGATTAGTCGCCGTACTGAAATTCTGGAAGAGCTGAAATCAGTCGTCTCAGGTAAAACCCTTGACGCGTTGATTCCACCTCTAATTTTTGTAGTCACGAACGGCTTTCTTGGACTGAAGCCAGCCATTGCTCTGGCCATGGGTACTGCACTCCTTCTCAGCCTGATCCGACTGGTCAGAAGGCAGCCTTTGAAGTACGCCCTTGGCGGCTTGGGAGGTGTCGCACTGGCTTCAGCCTTTGCGCTCTTTGCCGGACGGGCGGAGAATTATTTTATCCCCAAAATTTTGGGCAGCGCCTTTATGGTGTTGCTGTCCTTGGTGAGCCTGATCGCCGGAAAGCCCTTAGCTGCTTGGACCAGCCATTTATCCCGGGCCTGGCCGCTTGACTGGTACTGGCGCAGGGACGTTCGCCCAGCCTACCGGGAAGTCACCTGGCTCTGGACAGGTCTGTTTGTCATGCGTCTTACCATTCAGGTCCTTTTGTACCTGAGAGGCAGACTGGCTTGGGCCAACCTGCTGCTTGGGACGCCTGTCACACTGGGCGTGCTGGTTGTCAGCTATGTGTATGGTCAGAGGAGGCTGCATCAATTGGGTGGGCCGGGGGTTCATGAATTCATGCAAGGCGCATCACCGCCTTGGGAAGGGCAAACAAGGGGTTTTTGACAATGCAGGATCTCGTTCGAAGCCTTACACCGCGCATTAATGGAAATTAAATGACCATCGGCAAAAAAAGTCCTAAAAAAGACTTTTTGCCGATGGTCATGTTTCTTCACACCCACTCACAACAAAGGTTAAAGCGTTCTGCTCTTCCTGATTTTGTAGTTGCTGGAGGTCAGATACGAACGGTCAATGGTAATTACAGCATTGATGTGCTGCTTCTTCAACTCGGATTCAATTTCATCCAGAATTTGATGATCGTTTTTTTTGCAGTCATAAGGCACGGTGACATCAAAGACCAGCTTTTTGAGAGCAGAGCCCCGAACCATCCTGAAGTCATGCAGAGTCAGGGAGTCATCCACGGCGGAGACAATGCTCTTTGTGAGCGTACAGAATTCATTCAGCAATGGATCATCCTTGACGACGGGATCCATGTGAATGACCAGATGTATGCTGAGCTCCGACATGATGTCGCGCTCAATGGTATCGATGAGGTCGTGGCTAATAAGGATGTCCACGGCAGCGTCCACTTCCACATGGACGGATGCGAACCAGCGGTTAGGGCCATAGTTATGGGCGACGAGGTCGTGAATCCCGCTGATGCCGGGGTAGCGGTGGATGTAGTTTTCGATCTGTTCTGAGAGCTCTTCGGTTGGGCCCTGGCCCAGAATGCTGTCCAGGGTTTCCTTTAGAATACCGAGACCTGAATTCATTATGAACAGCGCCACCGCGATGCCCATGTAGCCGTCGAGCTGGAAACCAATTAATGGGCTAATGACCGCGGAGAACAAAACCACCGTTGTTGCCATGACGTCAGCAAGACTGTCCGCGGCAGTGGCTTTCATGACCGTGGAGCCAATGCGCTTACCCAGGCTGGAGTTGAACCGGGTCAGCCACAGCTTGGCAGCAATGGAGAAAATCAGAATGCAGGCGGTCATCCAGGTGAAATCCACGGGCGAAGGCTGACGGATTTTTCCGATTGAGGATTTAATCAGCTCCACGCCAATCAAAAGGATAATGATGGCTACCGTTGATGCGGCAATGTACTCTATGCGTGCATGGCCAAAGGGATGCTCAAGATCTGCGGGTTTATTGGAAATCTTGAAACTGATCAGCGAGATCACCGAGGACCCGGCATCCGACAGGTTGTTGACGGCGTCGCCGGTGATGGCAATACTTCCGGACAACGTACCGGCGACAAATTTGATGGTGAACAGCAGCAAATTGACCACTATGCCTACGCTGCTGCTCATGGTGCCATATGCTTGTCTTACTTCAGGGTTTTTTATATTGTCGTGATTTTTTACGAATCTATGAATCAGAAACTTTTGCATGAGGGTCACTCCAAATCAGTGGCTGAGAGATGGGAAAGTTATCAGATGGCTTTCATTCTACCATAATTGCGATTAATTAGGTTAGCGTAAAGTAAAAACTCATGAAAATATGAGGACTTTGGTGACGTGACCATCGGCAAAAGCAATTGGGTGGAATGATTCAAAGGTTGTAATAATAATAATTTTGGTTATAACGTTCGCGTTTGACAGAGCAGTAAACAGGTATAAGTGAAATGGAGGTGACTCTCATGAAAAAGAGCCTATTAACAATAATACTGACTTTGACGCTGGTCCTGTCACTCGCTTTCTCACCGGCGTATGCGGCCACAACCCTTCCGGATATAAGCGGCCACTGGGCCCAGGCGCACATTGAGCATCTGCTGGGACTGAATTTGATCAGCGGATTTCCGGACGGCACGTTTAAACCTAACCAATCTATAACCAGAGCGCAGGCAGCGGCCATTCTGTCGAGTGAGCTGGGGCTGACGGCCCAGGCAGCGGCGTTTCCGGATGTGCCGGCGACCCACTGGGCAAATGGTGCCATAGGTGCCATTGTCGCAAATGGCAACATGAGCGGTTATCCGGGCGGGACGTTCAAGCCGGATCAGGCCATGACCCGGGCAGAGATTGCGTCTGTCCTGGCAATCGCGTATGGTTTCTCGCAAAATACCACAACCTCGCCATTTTCCGACGTCACAGCCAGCCACTGGGCTTTTGGGTCTATAATGGCACTGGTGGACCATTATATCACTGAAGGCTACCCGGATGGGACTTTCAAGCCTGATAATGCCATGAGCCGTGCAGAGTTTTCAGTCTTTGTGGCGAAGGCCATTCATCCACCGTTCGTCGTGCCAACCATGCTTCAGGCGAAAGCACTGACGATCGCGCAGCTCCTCAAGGATGAGGACATGACGCAACTGGCAACTCATGTTCACCCTGTGCAGGGCGTGCGATTCTCACCTTATTACTATATCGATAATACCCATAAAGTCGTCTCTGCAGCGGCGCTTCCAAATCTTTTGACAGATAATACGGTTTATTTTTGGGGCATCCAGGACGGCAGCGGCTTTAATATAGACGAGACGCCTCAGGACTATTTTGACCGCTATGTCAACGCCAGGGATTTCACCGCGCCGGATCAAACCGTCTATAATACTGTGGTTTCCAGGGGCAATATGATCAACAACATCCCTGCTTTTTACACCAGCGGCATTTTCGTTGAGCTCTACCTGGACGGCGTCAACCCGCTTTACGGCGGCATGGACTGGCGCAGCCTCTATCTCGTCTTTGAGTTTTACGCCGGTGACTATTATCTGGTAGGCATTGCCAACGGTGAGTGGACGACCTGATGACAGCTGCGGACAGGCGTTGAAGCAGGTACAAAAGCAATTAACAAAGCAATTAACAAAGCAATTACAAAGACTGATATTTTAGCCGATGGTCATATCCCCATACTTTCTCCACATTTGACGGTTAGAATGAAATTAGACAAAGTTCGCTTACACTATGAAAGATAAAACAATGTGAATCAGCGAAAGGAGTGAAAGGGTTGCTGACTCGGCTTAAAAGAAGGATTATGAGGTTTCTGACGTCCATAGCGGCTCAGAATAAAACCAGCTTTGGTGATCAGCGGATGGACTGCTGTGATTTGAATAAGAAATAATAAATTAATAAGGCCGTCTCTTTTCACCCGCATGGGTGAGGGGAGACGGCCTTTTGTTCAATTCAGTTTACTTGCCATCCAACAGATTTCCCAGCCCGCCAAGGGCATCCAGCACACTGCCTTCGCCTTTACCGGTGTGTCCGGCTCTTCTTGATGACGTTATAATTCTGTCCGCGAGACGCGAAAATGGAAGCGACTGAAGCCACACAGTACCAGGACCAGTCAATGTGGCAAAGAAAAGCCCTTCGCCGCCGAACAGCGCGGTTTTCATACTCGACACCAATTCAATGTCATAATGAACACTGCCTGTAAGTGCCACAAGACACCCTGTGTCGACTTTGAGTGTCTCACCGGAATTCAGTTCGCGTTTGTAAATTGCGCCGCCGGCATGCAGGAACGTCATACCGCTGCCTTGAAGTTTTTGCATGATAAAGCCTTCGCCGCCGAAAAGACCGACGCCGATTTTCCGGTTAAATGCTATTTCGAGTGAGGTGCCTTTTTCCGCGCATAAAAACGCGTCTTTTTGGCATAGGATCGTCCCTTGATAGTCGGCAAGACTAAGCGGGATAATTTTACCGGGATAAGGCGCAGCAAAGGCGATTTCTCCCTCAGCATAGCTGCGCTGCGTAAAAAGCGTCATGAACAGACTTTCGCCCATGATGGCACGTTTTCCAGCGCCCATCAGCTTGCCCATAAGTCCGGCGCCTTGATTCGCGTTTGAGCCATCACCAAAGACAGTCTCCATCTCAAGTGTGCTGTCCATGAAAAGAAGCGCGCCCGCTTCGGCGACAAGGCTTTCGCCCTGATTTAAGAGAAAGCGGACAAACTGGAGATCATCCCCATGGATCTCATATTTAACTGCCATTTCAATCACCTCCGACAATATTAAAGCAAGCAGAATATACCCAAAATTTGAGTCTGTGGACAGACAAAGGTTTATTTTTCTTTTGCCTATGAATTCTAATTCTTATCAAGATTTTTCGACAATGAATTATAGTGGCTTTGAGTCAATTGAATCAAAACTGAATGGGTATAATGTTCGTAGAAATTGTCTGGTTGATATCCATTTGGAGGCGATTTATATGCTCGAGTTACCAGAAGCCAGTGTCATGGCTGATCTGTTGAAGAGTACAGTCTGTGGACGTGAGATTGCAGCCGTGACCATGAACAGCGCGCCACATAAGTTCGCGTTTTACTTAGGTGATCCATTGCTTTATGAGACTGTTCTGCAAAGCAAAAAATTCGAAACCTCGACATCTTACGGTGGAATGGTCGAATTGGTGGCTAATGACATAAAACTGGTCTTTTCAGATGGTGTTAATTTAAGATTCCATGAAAGTGGTGTTCAAAGACCCCAGAAGCATCAGATGCTGATTGAGTTTTCGGATGGTGCAGCATTGAGCGGCTCTGTGCAGATGTATGGCGGATTGTGGTGTTTTAAAGAGGGCGAATTTGAAAATGAGTATAGAAAAGCGGCCATGGAAAAGCCATCACCTTTGACACCTGCATTCGATTCAATCTATTTTCAAAGCCTTATTGAACTCGATAGCGTTCAAAAACTAAGCACTAAAGCTTTCCTGGCGACTGAGCAGCGCATTCCTGGATTTGGAAACGGGGTCCTTCAGGATGTTCTGTGGACTGCGCACATTCACCCCAAAAGGAAGATTCAGACACTTAATGAAAAAGAACGAGATGTTCTATTTCAAAGTATCAAGGTGCTTCTCATTGAAATGGCAGTCAAAGGCGGACGGGATACTGAAAAAGATCTCTTTGGCAATAGCGGCGGTTATTACACACTTATGAGCAAACTGCATGCATCTGACGGTTGTCCCGTTTGTGGCGGCGGGATCACAAAAGAAGCATATATGGGAGGCAGTATCTATTATTGTCCGACGTGTCAGAAACTTTAAAGCAAAAAATAAAGGGAAATTGGTGCTTCCGGCGTTTAACATTACGCCTGACAGCACCAATTTCCTTTTCTATTTCTTCAGTTTTGATTTCTTGGTTATACACGACAAATCCAAGGCGAAGTCGATCAGCTTCATGGTATAGTCAACAGCCTCGTCAACCGTGTCAAATTCCCCCGAAATCATGGCATCCAGATTGGCGCGATAGAGATTGATCATGATTTCGTTGATCATTTCGAGCTGATCCTCCGGAATCTCAGAACCCAGTTTTTTACTGAGTATAGCCATATTTCGCTTTTTCAAGTCGCCTTCTCTCAGCATTGGGATCAGATCCACACGGTGCTCCCCGAAGTTCTCCGGAAAGATATCAAAGTAGGTTTCAATCATCTGCTTGAGTTCATCCCTGAAAGGACTAAAAAAGATCAACTTAAAAATCTTTGGGTTCTCAAAAGAGTGGCGGGAAAACAACTGCCAGGTTTTCATAAAAATTTCTCTTGGCACTTCAGTGCCTTCCACATAATCGTCCAGTTCAGCGTAATAAGCTTTTAAATAATTCATAGAGGCATAGCAGATCAGGTGATCCAAGTTGCTGAAATAATTATAGAGCGTCGCGCTGTTGTAACCGGCTATGTCCGCGACTTTTCTGGCAGTGATGTTTTCAATGCCGTCTTCTATAAGTAAATTATGGGCAGCTTCTATGAAATATTTCATTATGCGTTTCCTTTGGAGATCCTTCTTTGCCATTGCAATTTGTGCCATGTCTCCACCTCGCTAAAGTCATCATTGTTATTATAATAGCACATCTTATTGGCATAACTCAACAAAGGCATTGGGATAAAAGAATGAATCCTCTGAAAAAATAAACACGATTATCAAATAAATCTATTTACAATATAAATCGATTAATATATATTATAAGTGAAATAAATAAAAAAATAACAATCAAAAAGGCAAGCATTCTGACAAGGGGTGAAATTGAAGTGAGATTGGAAATCGGAAATTTCTATGTACGAGACATCCAGTTCGGAGCCAACACAGTGTTTGAAAACGGCGTTCTCACCATCAATAAGGAGGAAGTTATTGCGTTTCTGAAAGATGCAGATGAGCATCTGACAGAGGTGGACCTTCAAGTTGCAAGACCGGGAGAATCTGTCCGAATCGTACCGGTTAAAGAAGCCATTGAACCACGTACACGCGTCGGCGCAGAACATCCAGTATTCCCAGGCGTCACCGGTGAAGTCTTCCAGGTTGGCGAAGGCAGAACCCATGCTTTAAAAGGCATGAGTGTCCTGGCTGTCGGCAAACATTGGGGCAGCTTTGGAGATGGACTTATCGACATGGCCGGCGAAGGCGCGAAGCTTACCTACTTCTCTCAACTAGTCAATCTTTGCCTCGTAGCAGATACAGACGAAGCCTTTGAGCGTCACGAGCAGCAAAAGAAAAATCACGCGCTTCGCTGGGCTGCCCACAGACTCGCGGAATATATCGGCAATACCGTTAAGGATCAAACACCTGAAGCTCTTGAAGTGTTCGAGCTTGAGCCGGTCACTAAGAGAAGTGCTGAAATGAACGCGCTGCCTTCAGTAGTTTACGTCATGCAGCCACAATCCCAAATGGAAGAAATGGGCTACAACGACCTGCTCTACGGCTGGGACCTCAATCACTTCATCCCAACTTTCATGCATCCAAACGAAGTGCTTGACGGCGCTGTGATCTCCGGCTCCTTCATGCCATGCTCCTCCAAATGGTCGACTTATGACTTCCAAAACAATCCAACTATCAAGCGTCTCTACGACGAGCACGGCAAGTCCCTGAACTTCCTCGGCGTCATTATGAGCAACCTCAACGTCTCCCTTGAGCAAAAGCGCCGTTCGGCGCAGTTCGTCGCTAAAATGGCGAAGCTCCTCGGCGCAGACGGTGCGATCCTCGCAGAAGAGGGCTATGGCAACCCGGATGCGGACTTCATCGAGTGCTTCGTGGAACTCGAGAATGCGGGCGTTAAGACCGTCGGCATCACGAATGAATGTACCGGCCGCGACGGCAAGTCCCAGCCGCTTGTAACTCTCGACATCAAAGCGAATGCCATCGTCTCCTGCGGCAACGTTTCAGAGCTCATAGAGCTTCCGCCGATGGACGTGGTAATCGGCGAGCTTGCAGCACTCGGCCGTGACGGTTTATCCGGCGGATGGGATTATGACGAAAAGCTCGGGTCATCTGTCCGCGAGGACGGTTCCATCATCCTCGAGAACAACTCAATGTTCTGCGGCGATCAGGTATGCGGCTGGTCACCAAAGACTATGGCAGAATTTTAGAGGGGGGAGATCAACGTGAAAAAAGCGATTTTATATATCAATCAGTTTTTCGCAGGTATCGGTGGAGAAGAGAAAGCAGACCACGCGCCTGAAATCCGGGAAGGTCTGGTCGGTCCCGGCCTTGCACTGGCAGCGTCCCTGAAAAATGCAGAAATCACTCATACAATCATCTGCGGCGACAACTTTATGGGTTCCCGTCAGGACGAAGCGATCGCGGCCATTGAAGGCTTCCTAAAAGACAAAGAATTTGATATCTTCTTTGCAGGGCCTGCATTTCAAGCTGGGCGTTATGGCAATGCCTGCGGCGTCGTCAGCAAGTTTGTCCAGGACAAGTTCGGTGTTTATGCAGTAACGTCCATGAATGAAGAAAATCCTGGCGTCGAAATGTTCAAAAAAGATGTCTACATCTTCCCGGGCGGCAAAAGTGCTGCGGCAATGAAGGTTGACACTCAGAAAATGGCAGAACTCGGCGACAAGATCCTGGCACTTCCGGAAGGCGAAAAGCCAATGTTTCTAGCTGCTGAAGAAGGCTTCTACCCAAGAGGCGTTCGCCATCAAGTTTGGCTCAAGGATCAGAAACCAGCTTCGGACCGCGTCGTTGAGATGCTTCTGAAAAAACTGGCTGGAGAGCCTTTCCAGACGGAGCTTCCAATTCCTAAAATTGATCGCGTCGACATTGCGCCGCCTATTGCGGATCTCTCCAAAGCCACAATTGCTATCATTACCAGCGGCGGCATTGTGCCGGTGGCGAACCCTGACAGAATTCAGTCAGCTTCCGCGACGCGCTGGGGCCGTTACGACGTTTCTGAGCTGGTCGACCTTGAGTCCGGCGTGTTTAAGACAATCCATGCAGGCTTTGACCCGGCGGCTGCGGATGCGGATCCGGATGTCATAGTACCGCTTGACGCTCTGAAAGCTTACGAAAAAGAAGGCAAAATTGGCAAGGTCCATGAGTACTTCTATAGTACGGTTGGAACAGGTACAACAGAAGCAGAAGCTGCAAGAATGGCCAGCGAGATGATTCCATATCTGCGTGAAGCAGGGGTGGACGGCATTATTCTTACCTCGACATGAGGGACTTGTACACGTTGCGGTGCAACGATGGTCAAAGAACTCGAAAGAGCGGGCTTCCCGATTGTTCAGATGTGCAACCTGATTCCGGTCGCGAAAACTGTAGGCAGCAACAAAATCGTTCCAACCATTTCAATTCCTTATCCACTCGGCGATCCGTCGACGACAAAAGAAGCCCAGTACAAGCTGCGTTACCACAGAGTCGGCGTCGCGCTGGATGCTTTAACCGCGGATGTTCGTGAACAAACTGTATTTCCGGTCAAGTTTTAACCTGTTGTTCAGTTAAGTCCAAAAGACGAATTACCGGGGAGTGAATGGATTGAAACCATCGGCAACAACATCTTTGGGTCAGAAGCTGACCTATTTAATTCCGCTTATCGCTGTTATTATCCTGACGCTGTGGGGCATCTTATCCAAGGAGAGTTTCGCGGCGGCGGCTTCAAGTACGCTGGGTTTCATCACAACCAACTTTGGGTGGGCTTACCTGTTCTCCATGCTGTTGTTTGTCATCTTTGCCATAGGGCTGGCGATCAGCCCTTATGGCAAGATCAAGCTTGGCAAGGACAACGACAAGCCAGAGTTTTCAACGACATCATGGTTCGCCATGCTGTTTGGCGCCGGCATGGGCATAGGTCTGGTGTTCTGGGGCGTGGCAGAGCCAATGTCACACTACGTGGCACCACTGGGTGCGACACCGGGCACGCCTGAAGCAGCTATGTTCGCGCTCAGAGCGTCCTTCAAGCACTGGGGTTTCCACCCCTGGGCGAATTACAGCATCATTGGTCTGGCGCTGGCGTACTTTCAGTTCCGTAAAGGTCACAAAGGTCTGATCAGCTCGATTTTCATTCCACTGATTGGTGAAAAAGGCGCAGAAGGTCCAATTGGAAAAACTATTGATATCTTGGCGGTCTTCGCGACAGTAGCTGGGGTTGCGACGTCACTCGGACTCGGGACACTTCAGATCAACAGTGGACTGAATGCGGTGTTTGGGCTTCCGGAGAACTTCATGATGCAAATTATTATCATTGTCGTCATTACCGTCATTTTTATCTGGACGGCTGTCACGGGTATTGATAAGGGCATTAAACTTTTAGGCGATATAAATTTGTATTTGGCGTGTGGCATTCTGCTTCTGACGTTCCTTGTGGGGCCGAAGCTGCTGATGCTGACGGGCTTTGCGGGCGCGTTCGGCGAATATCTAAACTATTTCTTCGCGGACAGCCTCAACTACTCCATTGGTGGAGACAACGGCTGGGTCAACGGCTGGACAGTCTTTTACTGGGCGTGGTGGATCGCGTGGGCACCGTTTGTCGGTTCCTTTATTGCCCGCATTTCAAAGGGCAGAACCATTCGCGAGTTTATTGCCGGAGTTATTGTGGCGCCAGCCATTACATCCATGGTTTGGTTCGCGATCTTTGGCGGCATAGGCATTGACTACGGCATGAAGATGGGTGTTGAGGCAACAGCCGCGGTTGTGGCGAAGCCTGAGACAGCATTGTTTACAGTTTACAGTCAGCTGCCGCTCGGCATGATTTTGTCAGCACTTACGCTGATACTACTGTGTACTTTCTTTATCACTTCAGCGAACTCGGCGACTTTTGTCCTTGGTATGTTTACCTCTGATGGGGACTTGAATCCGAGCAACGCAAAGAAGATCAGCTGGGGTCTCATTCAGTCGGCGCTTGCGACGGCACTGCTGCTTGCAGGAGGTCTAGGACCACTCCAGACGGTTTCCGTAGCTGCGGCGTTTCCGTTCATAGCGATTATGCTAGGGGCGGCGGTTGCCTTGATGAAGGCACTGCGTGAGGAAAAAGTGGCTTAGATTTAACTTATAAATAACAGGAAGAGGAAGGCGGTGTCAGATACCGCCTTCCTATCTTTTTTTGGAACGGACATAAGGGCAATAGGCGCAAGCCGCTGGCACTGTCCTCTATTCAATTTATTAAAAAGGTTTCGTCAGTGGATGATGGCCATAAAACCTAATCTTACGAACTTAAATCTGTGTTAGTATAAGGTAATATCTTTTTGGGGAGGGTCTTGATTAAATGATTGAAATCAAAGACTTGACAGTGGAAGACTGTAAAAGCATAAGCGACATAGACGCCTCTCAGTATATTGGGAAGGCATGGCGGGAAGCAGAGGGTCGTTTACAGCTGGTTGAGATTGATTATTTCGATCCGAGCTGGCCAAATGGGTTTGAGACGCATTTGAGCAATTTGGTGGAGACTGTGACTGGGGATGGGTTAGCGGTTGGGGCATTTGACCATCGGCAGAAAATGATAGGATTTGTGGCGGTTAGGAGAGACTTTTTCGGGGATACCGCACGTTATGTTTTGCTCGATCAGTTGTTTATAACGCGTGAGGCCAGGGGCAAGGGGCTGGGGCGAAAATTGTTTGAGGCTGCGGCTGAAGGTGCCAGGCAGTGGGGTGCGGAGAAACTATACATCTGCGCCGGATCAGCCGAAGAGACCATTGCTTTTTATTGGGCGCTTGGGTGCAAAGAGGCTGCTGAGGTGAACAGGGCGTTATTTGACGGCGATCCGAGGGATCTCCAGCTGGAATATGTTTTATAAGCGGCTTTGCTGTTCGATTACTAAAATACCCTCTAAACGTTAAAGGAGCAGGAATTCAAAGAATCCCCACCCCAACTGTTGACTTAGAGCCAAACAAATAAGCGCTGGCAGCTCCGTAAGGTTTCGGAAACTGCCAGTGTTTATTTTTATATTTAGTTTACCCTGGGAGGGACCTGATTGAGCCAATCCCTTCTCGAACTTTCACTCTAATCCCTCTACAGACATGAATACTTTGGCAGCCTCGAGGGCTTCCTTTTCAGCACGCGCAGAGGCGACTGCCTCAAAGGAAGAGGCCGACAGTTTTTGATTGATCATTGCAGTGCCAAATAATAGTGCCGACACGCCAAAGAAGAGCCCAACTCCTTCAAAGAGGCCAGGCAGCAGC
>Ga0302251_1000416_pt1 | contig 40668 bp, 32 predicted proteins | sample AAG_RA_Gln_MG_FD_193534 | JGI IMG/M metagenome (GOLD analysis project Ga0302251, IMG submission 193534) | Enriched activated sludge microbial communities from anaerobic digester in WTTP, New Holstein, Wisconsin, United States - AAG_RA_Gln | ecosystem: Engineered > Bioreactor > Anaerobic >... | reverse complement strand
AGTTCTCTGAAGGGTTGATTCAATACCTGTGTGTGATGTATGAGGCGTCACCTGTCAGGTGAGAGCCGCGAAAACGGGAAGCCACGCTTCTTATAAGACGTGTACGATAGGGCGGTGGATTTTGGACGAACATCACAGTTTACATGTAGTCTTCTATCTGATATACTTTTTGCGAAGCTGTCGGTTTCGATTATGACCAGCATATCATATTGATTTTTGCTGAAGTGCAGCTACTGTTGAGCTTTACAGGCTCTGCCACTGTCTGGCAGATTTGGACACCATGGAAAAAACAGATAGAAACGAAAAGTCTAAAACGTTATGGAAAGATCTCTCCATATTGGTAATCATTCTGATAATTGCAGCAGCGCTCCGCCTGATGGGACTGGGAACTCGGGGTGTATGGCTTGATGAGGCTTATGATATCGGTATTGTCAACGGTGCAGGAGTTAACAGTATTATTGAAAGCCTGAAAAACGATGTATCCCCTCCTCTCCATTATATCTTTCTTTCTTTTGTGACAAAGCTTTTCGGCTCAGATGAATTCTGTCTCAGGTTTACCTCTGTAATATTCGGGCTCCTGCTGATATTTGTCATTTATAAGGTTATGTGCCAGGCTTTCCCTGAAACTCAGAGCGCATATATTTCTGCATTACTTGTAACCATATCACCAATTGCTCTTTTCTATTCTCAGGAAATCCGCCCATACAGCCTTCTAGTAATTCTTGCAGTGATATCCTTTTTTTCACTTACCCGGGGTCTTTCGACAGGAAAGACTTTCTGGTGGATCATCTACTCTGTTTCTGCAGTTCTCTGCTTTTTTACCCATTACTCCTGTGGAACTGTTCTTGTTTCATATCTGGTAATCGCCGTCTTTACTTCGCCTTCCAGAACAAGACTTCTGCAGTTCTTTTCAGCAGAGATTCCTCTGGTTATTGCTTTTCTGTTGTGGTATCCGGAATTTTCCATTCATAACCATAACGCATCATTTCATACAGGCTCCCTGGTGTGGAAGATAATGGGACTTGATGCGGTGCTCCTCAGCTTTAATACATTCATGGGCGCCGGCCCGATGCCTTCCTACCTTCTGAGAGTTCCATCGTCTCCTCTGGAAGGATTTGCCTGCGCAATATATGTACCGTCTCTTATCGTGGCAGTGAGAGACTGTTTTTCAGTCAATGTCAAAAAAGAGCACAGGACCTTCCTTCTTTCCCTGCTCCTTTATTGTTTCATATCATTTCTCGTTATAATCACAGGAGCGGTAACCGGTAAGGCTGTATATATACCGGGACGCACCGACTTCATAATCTACCCAGGCATAGCCATGCTCACAGGTTACGGACTGAGCCGCTTTCCTCAGCCGTGGAGAGCTGTTGCCATATGTGTTTTAATAATAGCTAGCTGTCTCTCTCTTAATAGATATTATTGTGATACAAGCCGCTTCAAAGACAGGGTGGTTGCACTCAATCACATACCATCAATAGCAGAACCTCACGATGCAGTTCTTCTGACATCTTATGTAATAGACTCATATGGATATTATCTTGCCCGCTCCGGGCATAAATACCATACTTTTGAATATCCCCCGGCCTTCATGAACAGGAGCAATACCACAAAGCTGTCAGATATCGATCTTAAAAATGAGGCAGATTTAACCATAACGACAATCAGAGATTACTTCTCTCACGCCCCCCCTGAGTCAGGACTGATCGTGGTTCTGCGTCTTGAAGATCAGCACGTCAAGTATCTGACAGGCAAACTCAGTGAGTTTCTCACTGTTGACCCGGATATACCGCTGATAACAGTCGAGAGCAGCACCACCTTTCACAGATTTCTGGTGGGAAGAATGATACCTGATCGTTCAAAACCATCAGACAAATAAGAGCGTTTATATCTCCGCACGCCTGATTTTACTATGCTCACATTCAGCGGGGAAGAGCGGCGCCTTGCTCAAAAAGACTGTCCGGGGCCTTTCTTATTGAATCCAGAAGATCTTCGAAGTAGCCGTTGAAGCTGTATTCCCTGCCGTTTTTCACAGCCTTCCTGAAATCAAAGCGGGCATCCCTGGAGGAGCCTGTGCACAGAAAATACCTGTACTGGCTTTCCTCATCAGTTCTGTATAAGGTGAGTCCCATATCATCACACAGAGTGAATCCGGCTTTTCTGGCGGGGTCGAAGGAAAGCTCTATGATGTGCTCTCCTGTTTCCCTGTCTATGTCAGGATAGATGGTTATATCCGGAGTTATCGCAGAGGTAGAGGTCAAGTAGAGATGCGCTTTCTTTCTGAGATCCCATGAATTCCTGATAGTGCCGACCCAGCCTTCCACCGTATCAAGCTTGAGGGTTCTTGTCGGATCGATGGCGTACCAGCGCCCGTCGTCGCCTTTGACTATCGTCGAGACATGAAACCTCCACTCCTTCCCGTGGCAGTAATTCAGAACGCCTACCATGAATATCTTGCGAATGCTTCCTGGAGCGAGGCCCATCCTGCAGGCAATCAGATGTGAAGCCATCGCTCTTCCATAACAGAAGCCAATGATTCCTTCAGGATCATATTTTTTGAGCATCTTAATTCCTGCAACCTCGTGATTGGCCACTGCATCAAAAAGATACTGCCTTTTTTCTGCAGTGAGGGAGTCAAACCGTGGAGGAGACATGCTCTCGATCTCCAGGTATTCTCTCATCAGCCTGTCATTGCCGGAGTCGCCGGAAGCTCCTGCAGGGCCTGATCTTCCTCCCGGCAGGACTATGAAAAGGCACAGCGCCGCAGCGATCATTATCAGCATTGGAAAACTCATCTTGAAAGACATCTCAGGCAGTTCCTTTCCTGCAGCCTGGTATCTGCTCTGCTTTCATAGCACCGCAACAGGCTGCATCTAGCCCAGCGTCTTTGCGAACCACTTTGCAACAGCCATTATTGTCAGGACTGGCGGGAGCCCCGGCGAGGAAGGCAGTATGCTCCCGTCACAGACGAAAAGGTTCTCCACCTCTGTCTGCAGACGGCTGTCCACGACTTTTCCGATTGCGCAGGATGCGCCGTTGTGACCGCCGTACAGGCCTTCCCGCTTCACGATTGAATCGGCTTTCGCCCCTATCGCGAGAAGGAAGTCCTTTGCAGCTTCCCCTCCCCTGTCGAGCCTCTTTCGATCCCTTGCTGTCGCCGGCTTTGAAAAGGTTCCGTCAGGGTATACCGCGCCGGTCGATTCGTCGGCAATCTTGACAATGACCGTCACATGGTGGCTCCTGATATATTCCTCGGCTTTCTCCTTCAGATAGTACCTGAGCTTTTCCTTGTTCTTGACATAGCCTGTAGAGAGAATGAAGCCCTCCTCTGCATGAAACTCTGCATTGACGAGCTGCATTGGCGGCTCGGTGGAGATGTCGATATCCGGAGTAAGGCCGTACCACAGCTCGCAGATATCTATGAACAGATTCTTTCCGGCTTTCTCAATGCCGGAGCTCTGCAATATGACAGGCGACTGTATGCCTCCTGCGGCGACTATCACTTTGTCTCCCTGATACTCTACGGTCCCGTCCGGGCCTTTGCACCGCACACCCCTGGCCTTTCCCTGCTCCACGATTACCTGTTCCACCTTCGTGCCATAGACTATGTGGAGCCCCAGCGACCGGGCCTCCTTCAGAAACTCCAGAGCCGTCCACTTGGCGCCTGTAGGGCAGCCCAGGCTGCAGTTTCCGCACCGTATGCACTTTGTGTGATCCATGATCTTGGGCATCCGCTCCATCCCGATTCCGGCCTTTCTGCAGATCTCGAGTATCCTGATCGAGCCTTCAGGAGACAGCAGTGAATCGTGGATTGGCGCGATGTTCAGCTCATCCTCGAGCTCCCGGAACTCTTCATCGAGCACCACTCCGTGCGCTGCAAGCTCCTTCTCCAGGCACCGCACTCCGTTTGCATTCATCAGCACCGTCGCCCCGCCTGCTCCATATGCGGTAAACACATCGGTTCCCTCGATGGATTTTTCTATCACGAAGGGGAGCGGGAACACATTGCTTCCACTCTCCACAACCAGGACGTCCCTGCCTTTCCTGCAGAGATCTCTTGCAAGAACGGCTCCGCCAGCCCCTGAGCCCACAATGATATAGTCGTGCTTTTCAGACATGCGCCACCTCTTTCTTTTCCAGTAATCCAGCCAGAAATCCAGACTCGATGAGATACTCGATGACGGTCTTCATATAGAGACTGTAACTTTCAGGATAATCCACACCGAGAGCTTTCAGCTTTACCATTACCTCCTGCGAGCTCCCCTGCGGGATCGGCTTCCAGTGACGGCTCGCCGGCTCCTTTTTCTCTTTCGTGTAGAACTCTTTTATGGCATACAGAGCATTCTTCTCATCTATATGCTCGAGATATTTCTCTCTCCATATATTCTCAGGGACGATCGCGACTTCGAAGCCGTTCTGCCTGAAGAGCTCCATATACTCCCGCCACGATATCTCGAGAGGATTGTTCAGGTTGTAGATGTTGAAGCCCTCTGATACAAGCGACAGCTTCACGACAGCCATGCCCACCACATCGACAGGCATCATCTCAGTCGTCCGCTTCCAGTCAGGAGCAGCCTTCATCTGCAGGCAGCCTTTGACGCGAAGGAGCGTGTGGTTTCTCTCAGGAGTGCATATGCCGTTTCTGCTGTCTCCTGTTATGTTTCCCGGCCTGAAGATGTTTATATCCATACCCTCCGCTCTTTCCAGTATCCTCTCACAGACCCACTTGGAAAGCGTGTAGCCGTTTGAAGAGACAGGGCCGTCTGCAGAGTCGACCTCAACTGTTCTGCCTTCATCGTCGCGTATGCTGGCAGTGCCGAGCGTCGAGATGTAGTTGAAGCTCTTCTTCCTGCCTGATGCGGCAATCTTCAGCAATTCCACCGTACCTTCCACGTTGGCCTTTCTGAGCCTCCTGTAGTCATACATATGATGAACCGTGGCGCCGCAGTGGTAGATGCTGTCCATATCGCTCTTCAGCATCTCCAGGATCTCTCTGTCCATCCCGAGCCCCTCTGTTTCAAGATCGCCCTGGAGAAGCTTTATCCTGCCGTGCTGCCGCAGATGGTCCTTCCGATATAAGGCAAATATCCCGTTGAGGCGCTTTTCGAGCTCGCTCCCTCCTCTTGCCAGGCAGTATACATCAGCGTCAGTTCCAAAGATCAGCGCGTCGAGCAGGTACACGCCCAGAAATCCCGTTGCGCCTGTCAACAGGACTTTAGCGGGCTTCCTGTGATCTCCCGCAGAAGAGTAAGCGGTCTCTATCTCTTTTCTCGCGTCATGCAGCGCAACAGAGAGGTTGTCATCCACTGTTCCGGATGTGATGCCGGTTCCATCGATATGCGACGCGATTCCCCTGATCGTAGGCATCGCAAACATCTGAGCGAGAGTGACCTCTGCGCCAAGTTTCCTCTTTATCCCTGAAAGCATCCTCACTGTAAGGATTGAATTCCCGCCCAGCTCGAAAAAGCTGTCGCCGGTGCTTATGTTTTCGAGGTTCAGAAGCTCCTTCCATATCTCCAGCAGGGTTTCCTCGGTCTCTGTCACGGCAGCAATGCATTCTCTCCTCGAAATGGCCAGATCCTCAACCCTGGGGGGCGGGAGCTTGCTGCGATCAACCTTGAAGTTGCTCGTCAGATGAAAAGACTCCTGCCGGATGAAGGCGGTGGGTATCATAAACTCCGGAAGGCTCCGGGACAGGAATGACTTCAGCTCATCGACAGTCACAGATAAATCCGGATTCTGAGGAACCCAGTAGGCTATCAGCTGCTGCTCCCACGGTACCACTGCGCACTGTTTCACCGCAGCGTGCTCGATAAGCTTCGACTCAATCTCCTCCAGCTCTATCCTGAATCCCCTGATCTTGACCTGGAAATCGACGCGCCCGAGAAATTCAATAGTGCCTTCGTTATGCCATCTGACGAGATCGCCAGTCCTGTAGAGCCTGAGATTCCTCCCCTGGGCTCTCTCGGCGGCTGTGGCAAAAGGATTGTCCACAAACCGCTCCATCGTAAGGTCGGGCCTGTTCAGATACCCTCTGGCAAGGCTGTCGCCTCCGATATACAGCTCTCCAGGCACCCCTATCGGCACGGGATTCCGCTTCTCATCGAGCACATAGGCCGAGTAGTTGTACAGCGGCCTTCCGATTGGGATGCGGTCTCTCTCTATGTGGCTGTCATCGAGAATGCAGTATGTGCCGTAACACGTTGTCTCAGTAGGGCCATAGGCGTGCACAATCTTCAGGGATTCTGGCCTGGCTTCGAGAAGCTTCTTCACGCAGCCGGTATTGACGGCCTCCCCTCCGAACGATACTGATGAAAGCCCTGTCAGGATCTCTACATCGCAGTCTATAATGGCATTAAAGAGTGCTGTGGTAAAAAATGCGGCGGTTATGCCGTTATCTCTGATCTCCTTTTTCAGAAGGTCGAGGTTTTCTATCTTTTCACTGTCTATTATGACAAGTGTCCCGCCTGAGAGCAGTGCTCCCCAGAACTCATAGACTGACGCATCAAAGGCATAGTTTGAAGTCTGGGTCAATACATCGCTTTCGGAGAGCACTTCCTTTATTATCGTGAGGAAGTAGTTGTGAACGGCTCTGTGGGATATGCAGACGCCCTTTGGATTCCCTGTGGAGCCTGAAGTGTAGATGATATAGAGCAGATCATCAGCCCGGTTTATCGTTTCAGGCTCCGAGTCGGGCCAGAGCCTGCAGCTCTCCTCATCGATTGGAAGCACTATCCTGCCGTCTTCTGCCAGGAGGGGGAGCTTTTCCTCAACGTCCTGCTGCGTCAGCACCACTTTGACATCAGAGTCATCCATCATGAATCGAAGGCGGTTCTGTGGATACTTCGGCGGGAGCGGCAGATAGGCGCCTCCGGCCTTCATGATGCCCAGTATTCCCACAATCATATCGATGGAGCGCTCCACGCATATGCCGACAGGTGTATCAGGCACAAGCTCCCTGGAAAGAGAATCTCTGAAGATCTGCCTGAGCCTGTTCGCAACGGCGTTTGCCCTGCCATTCAGCTCCATATATGTCAGCGCTTTCCCATTGTGAATAACAGCTTTTTTGTCAGGTCTCTTCCGGACCTGCTCGAGAAACAGATCTGATATGGTTCTGCTCTTGTCATAAGTTATGCTGTAGTCGTTAAAGCTCTTCAGTATCCGCTCTCTCTCTTCCGGCAGCACTGTGTCGATATCGTGAACTCTTTTTTCCGGATGTGTTATCACTTCTTCCAACAGGGCCACGTAGTGATCGAACATGCCCTGCATCGTATCCCTGTCGAAGAGATCGCTGTTGTATTCCCACAGGATGGAGATATCCTCGTCTTCGGCCTTTCCTTCCTTGTATGCAGCGTGCTGCTCGGCCCTTGGGATACATATCACGTTTATGTCAGTCTTGGCAGTGGCGTTGTGCTTGATTATCAGATTGCCCTTCATGCCTGCGAAGTCAAAGTACGGAACAGGGCTGTCGTGGAATGCAAAGAGAACCTGGAAGAGAGGGTTTCTTCCTGCGGTGTTCCCTGCCTTCATCCTCTCCACTATATGCATGAACGGGAGATCGTGATGCTCCGTATCCTGGAGCATGCACTCCTTCGTCGTCCTGATCAGCGTTTTGAACGATGGATTTTCTGAAAGATCAGGGTAGAGAAGCACTGTATTGACGAACATCCCGATCAGCTTTTCGGTTTCCTTCAGCGATCTGTTCGCAACGCCTGTGCCTACGAGAAATTTCATCTGTCGTGAATATTTTGAAATCAATACCGCGAAGGCCGAGAACATCGTGTTGAAGAGCGTCACCTTGTTGGCCCTGCTGAAATCCCTAAGCCTGTGGTAAAGCTCTTTCAACTCGAGCCTGATCAGCCCTCCGTTGAAGCTCTGAACGCTTGAGCGGTGATGATCCTGCGGCAGATTGACGATCTGCGGATAATCCTTGATCTTGTTTATCCAGTAACTGAGCTTTTCCTCGAGAATGGGCCCTGAAAGATAATTCCGCTGCCAGATGGCGAAATCGGCATACTGGATTGGAATCTCCTCGAGGGGAGATTCTCTGTTCTCAAGATATGCAGTGTAAAGTGTCTTGAGCTCTTTGAAGAACAGCGAGACTTCCCACCCGTCGTGCACGAAATGATGCTCCATGTGGAGCAGGATGTGTTCTTCCTCTCCCAGTCTGTACAGAATCCACTTCAGGAGAGGCAGTCTCGTATAATCGAAGGGCTTTGATATCTCGATCTCCATCAGGCGGTCTGCCTCTTTTTCTCTTTCGCCTTCAGGCATGTATGTCAGATCTGTCACGGCGATATCTGCCTTCCAGGGAGCGTGCACGACCTGGACAGGTCCATAGCTGCTCTCCTGGAATGTGGTGCGCAGAATCTCATGTCTCCTTATTATCTCGCTGATCGCTCTGTTCATGACCGCGAGATCGAGCTTTCCCTTGAAGCGCACTCCCACCTGGAAGTTGTAAGCCCTGTTGTTCGGCACCAGCTTGGAAAGGAACCATACCTGCTCCTGCTGGAAAGTCAGGGGGATGTAGTGACGGTGCTCGGCCTTTGGAATGGAGATCAGCTCGCCTGCCCACTTTTCGGCTTTGCGCGAGATGACGGCAGCAAGCTTCTCTATCGTGGGATATTCGAATATGTCCCTTATCTCCACTTTCGTGCAGAACTTCTTTCTCAGCTCAGACGCGATCTGCGCCGCCATCAGGGAATGCGCCCCCAGATCGAATATGTCCTCGTTTATGCTTATCTTCTCGATATTCAGTATCTGGGAGAAGACCTGGAAGACTTCATATTCAGATGAGTCTCTCGGCTCGATATACTCCTTTGCTGCCTCGGTATCTTTTAGAATGATTGATTCCTCGGGAGCAGGAAGGGCTCTCCTGTCTATCTTTCTGCTTGTTGAGAGGGGAAGGCTCTCCATCATTATGAACACTGCAGGGATCATATACTCAGGAAGCTTCTGCCTCAGGTGAGCCTTGATTGAAGAAAGGGCAGGAGAGCTTCCAGGTACCGGGGTAAAATAGGCGGCAAGCCTCTTGTCCCTGCCTTCCTGACAGGGGACCACGGCGCACTCCTTTATCCCGCCGTGACGGGCCAGCACCTCTTCTATCTCTCCGGGCTCGATTCTGAACCCTCTTATCTTGACCTGGAAATCAACGCGCCCCAGGAACTCAATCGACCCTGAGCTCCGCCACCTCACCCGGTCGCCGGACTTGTACAGGAGCAGGTTCCTGCCTGCTTTCCTCTCTTCCTCAGTCGCAAAGGGGTTGTTTACAAAACGCTCGCCGGTCAGCTCTTTTTTGTTCAGGTAGCCTCTTCCCACGCCTGTCCCGCCGATAAAAAGCTCGCCGGCCACACCTGCAGGAACGGGGTTCATAAAACTGTCCAGGATATAGACCTTCATATTGGAAAGCGGGCGGCCGATCTCATTGTACAGAGTATCGTCGCCGAAAACCAGCTCTGTTGTGCCAACGGTACATTCTGTAGGCCCATACTGGTTTATCAGCTTCCTCCCGCTGCTCCAGAATCGGACATCCCCGCTGTCACAGACATCTCCGCCTACCACCATCGCGGTGAGCGCCGGCAATTCACCCCTGGGCATCGCGTGAAGCACTGCGGGAGTTATCGTGGTTCCGTTTATGGAGTGCTTTCTGTAATATTCGAAGAGCTCCTCCGGGTCCTTGCGTATGTCATCAGAGCCTATGTGAAGGGCTGCACCGCTCAACAGGGCAGGATATATGTCAGCAACTGCCGCGTCGAAGCTGATCGATGCAAACTCGAGCAGGCGGTCGCCGGCCTTTATCCCGCGCAGCGATATCTCATTGAACACGAAATTTACGACATTTCTGTGGTTTATCATCACGCCCTTTGGCCTGCCTGTCGAGCCTGATGTGTAGATCACATACGCCAGGTTCACCGGGCCGCTTACCGGCTCAGGGTTTCTTGTCGGATATCTCGATATGAAATTCCAGCCGCTGTCCAGCGAGATGACGCCATAATCCAGCTCATTGAGAAAGAGAAGCTTTTCCAGCAGAACACTCTCGGTGATGATCAGCGGGGCTCTGGCATCATCCATCATGAAGCGGAGACGATCAGTCGGATAGGCGGGATCAAGCGGGACATAGGCACAGCCTGCCTTCAGGATGCCTATCATTGCCACAGCCATCCCGGCAGATCTGTTCATACATATTCCGATCGGGGTGTCCGGCAGAACATCCTCACCGTACAGGTTCCTGTAGTGGGCCCTGATTGTGTGTGCAAGCTGGTTGGCGCGCTCATTCAGCTCCCTGTAGGTGAGGCTGTCATCCCTGTAGACTACGGCAGGCAGGTCCGGGGTTCTTCCAGCCTGTTCCTCAAAAAGCCTGTGGAGCGTCATGTCTTCAGGAAAGGTTATCTCTGTATTGTTCCATTCTATGAGTATTTTTCTGCGCTCTCCATCTGTCACGAGAGGAAAAGACAGGGCCCGGCAGTCAGGGTCCCTGCTGTACTGCGAAACGATGAGCGCAAGATGCTCGGCCACCTGTTTGATGAACCAGGCTTCATGGAGCCCGTTGTCACAGGCAAGCCTGAAAGCTCCATCGGGATCGGAAAAAAGGACTATGTCGTGCATGGATAGAGCCGTTCCGTGAAGCTGCGCATCAGGCTTCGCCATCTGCAGCCTGAAGTGGCTCATCTCTTTCGGGCGGGATGCGGGTTCGGCGGCTCCGGAGGCTCCGGAGACTTCGGCGGCTCCGGAGGCTCGAGCGGCTCCGGCAGGTTCGGCGGATTCGGCAACTTTGGTGGCTCTGGCGGATCCGGAGGCCCCAGCGGCTCTGGCTGCGAGGGTCCGAAGGGTGTCATTATTATCCAGCGAGATGACAAGCGAAAAAGACTCGACTGGTGTGGTATGCGGCTCCACCGACTCGGCCTGCGGCTCCACTGGTGCGATATGCGGCTCCACCGACTTGGCCTGCGGCTCCCCACGGCCTTCCGGAGGCTGAGCCGTGCTGCATGTGAGCTCGATTTCGCTCTGATCCATATAACGGGCAAGCAGCATCCCCCATAAGGCGGAGAGAAAGGAAAAGAACGGGTATCCTTCACTTCTAAGATGGCTCTCTACGTTCCGGATCTCTTCTGGGTCAAACTGGAAAGTCATTGATTCTTCTGACATGCAACCTCCTTCTGAACTGTAGAATCAGATGGGACGACTCGGTCAACCAGAAAGAAATGTTGCATTGATCCGGAATGTGTGCTTATCAGAACAAGTTGACACAGTCAGTATTCAATTAAAGTTCGCCGGCAGAATCTCCTTTCTTAAAAATAAGTTGCTGGGAACCAGGCAGGCAGGGAGACGGGCTGAGAGGCAGGCAGGGAGACGGGCTGAGAGGCAGGCAGGGAGACGGGCTGAGAGGCAGGCAGGGAGACGGGCTGAGAGGCAGGAAGGGAGCCAGGCTGAGAGGCAGGAAGGGAGACGGGCTGAGATGCAGGAAGGGAGCCAGGCTGAGAGGCAGGCAGGGAGCCAGGCTGAGAGGCAGGCAGGGAGCCAGGCTGAGAGGCAGGCAGGGAGCTGTGGCTGAGAGGCAGGCAGGGAGCTGTGGCTGAGAGGCAGACAGGGAGCTGTGGCTGAGACTCAGCCGGATGAGCCTCTGTTCACCCGCGTAAGAAGAGATGATATGAGGGCCAAAGCGTAAACAATGGCGGCAAGAAGAAAGGCATGGCTGAATCCTGACATCAGCAGATCGTGTGGAATCTGCGAATTACCTGCATCGATGCCCTTATTCTGATGTGAAGCACTGTATACAATCTCAAAAATACCCACTCCCACGACTGCTCCCAGGTTGGTGACAGTCCTCAGGATTCCTGAAGCCATACCGTGGGATTCCTGAGGAGCAGCGGTCATAATCTGGTTATTGTTGGGCGACAGAAACAGCCCTATTGAAAAACCCGTCGTTATGAGGAACAGCAGCACAGGCCACAGACCCTGAAGCTTGAGCGTTCCTGCAAAGATTAGACATGCGGCCAGAGAGATGGCAGTTCCGGCAACACACAGGATCCGCGGCGCGATCCTGTCTGAAATTCTCCCGGCAACAGGGCCTACAGTCATGTTCACCAGCGAGAAGCTCATCAGCACTATACCTGCCAGGGCCTCCTCGAGGCTTTTTGCCTGTATGAGGTAGAAGGGAAGGATAAAATTGGTTCCAGACGCCGCCATGAATACGAAAAAGTTCGATATATTCGCAAAGGTAAAATTCCAGAACCTGAATATACTGAAATCCAGCAGGGGATCACTGCACCTCTTCTCCCACAAAACGAGTGCTGTAAGAAGAATCAGCGATGAAGAGAGAGAGCCGAGGATCAGCGGAGATGTCCATCCAATCTCACGGCCCATATTAAGTGAAAACATCAGCAATATCAGGCCGAAGAACGAAAGAAACAGCCCTGCCGTATCAAATCCGTGGCTGGGCTTCACAACTTTCTCCTCTTTTGGGAAATACCGCAGCGTTACAGCAATGGCTATTATCCCTACCGGAATATTGATAAGGAAGATCCAGTGCCAGGAGAGAAATGAGGTGATAACCCCTCCGAGAGGCGAGCCTACACTGAATCCTATTGCGGCTGCAGTCGTCACCACTCCAAAAGCGGCGCCTCTCATCTGCTGAGGAAGATATCGCGTGATGATGGCCGAAGGAACTGTAAAGAGAGCCGAGCCGCCAAAGCCCTGCAGGCATCTTGAAAGGACGAGCATTGTCATGTCTGTGGATATACCGCACAGCAATGAGCCGACAGTGAAAATAACGTATCCCGCTATGAAGACCTTGATAAGCCCTATCGTGTCTGAAAGCTTTCCATAAAAAGGGATTGTGCTCGTGAGTATCAGCAGGTATGCGATGATTATCCTGGAAACCGTCGTGGTCGAAACGTGGAGTGTACTGGCAATGGTAGGGAGGGAAATGTTCACTATGTAGTTATCGAGTGTACACATGAAAACAGCGAGGGCTATGCTCCCCACGATCCACCGCTGCTGCCTGACGTCTGTAACGACTGTATCTGCCATAGAATTTACCAGCTCTGCCAGCCCCGCCATTTCTGCCGTGTTTCAGCCGGTCTCATTACCGGCTCTGATGTTACGTTGACTTTAAAGCGAACAACGCCTGACTCAGGCCCGAATACATCAACAAGCCTGAAATCAGAAAGTACGGCTTCAGGTATGTTTCTTCCATAGTTTTCTGCACTGCTCCGAAAGTCTATCATCCCTTATCTTCAGCAGCTCCTCAATCCGGCCTCATCAATCCTGGCTCCTCACACCGGCTGTTTCTCCTTCTGCGCACCGTGGAATCCCGGCAGCTTGAACTTCAGCGTCACCTCTCCTGTATCTCTATTGAAGGAGAGCATCTTCTGATCCCTTTCAACTACAAGCGGCTTCCCTGTCGCCATGCTCATGAGTCCGCTCAGGAACTGCATTCCTGACTCGAGCACTTCCTCGATATCTTTTGACTGTTCTCCTGGCCTGGACGATTCTGATTCACGAGCCTCTCCTGCCTCCTGGCACAGCTCTTCAAAAGAGCTCTGAGCCTGCTGAACATCCTTCTCCTCCACTTTTACCTCTGTCACGACTCTCTCACTTTCATTCTCTCCTTCATCTCCAGTTGTCTCTTCAGAAGTATGCTGCAGAGGAATCTCCCCGGCCTCTTTTTCCGCGAATCTGCATCTCTCTCCATTTCAACATCGTGACCATCCAGAGCTGCCATCGACTCTGTCGGTGACTTATCCGCTTCATGCCCCTGATCACTGCACTCATATGATGAATCCCGTACATCATCAGGCAGTTCCTCACCTGTCATATCAAGACTGGATCCCTGCAGTATCTTCGGATTCAGGAAATGTGGCGTTGAGCCTGAGAGCTCAGGTTTCTGCGAAGGGTCTTTCACTGGCTGAAGTGGCTCCTCAGAGACAATGTCACGTATACGGTTCAAAAACTCCGTCTTTCGCTCGGCGCTGAAAAGCACCTCGTCAGTCGTGCCGTCAAAGACACCTGAAAAAAGCTCCTGCTTCAGGTTTATACCAGCCAGAATCTTCTCCTCGATGGAATTCTTTGCGATGAGGTTTACCACATTGACACATCTGCTCTTCTGGCCAATCCTGAGAACCCGTCCTATTCTCTGGTTCAGCTTTGCAGGGTTCCAGGGAAGATCGAAGTTGATAACGCAGTCTGCCGCCTGCAGGTTGAGACCTACACCACCTGCATCGTTGGAAAGGAAGACCTTGCAGTCATGGTTGGTGGTGAACTCGTTGATCAATGCCTGCCGCTTGTTGACCGGAACCTTCCCGGTGAACTCTACAAAAGGAATCGCAAGATCGGAGAGCACCTTCCCTATCAGGTAGGTCATGGTGGTCCATTCACTGAAGATCACAGCCTTTCTTCCGTTCTCCAGGACTATGTCGTTCAAAATCGTTTCTAGCTCATCGAGCTTTGGCGAGAGGTTGGTCTTTTTATCTATCAGGTAGGTGGAGTCGCAGATCATCCTCATCGAGGTGAGAAGCTCCTGAATACGGCGTATGTCGAGAGGGGTGAGAAACTTTTTGCTGAGAGTCTGGCAGAGAAGCCGCGCGTAGCCCTGATGTATCTCCATCTGCTCTTTTGTGAGATCGATGAAATACTCATTGGTGACCTGATCAGAAAGATCGGTGAGCACCTCTTCTCTCGTCCTTCTGATGACAAGCCCCTGCAGCTTTTTGTGAAGCGAATCCAGGTCCCTGTAGCCTTCAATCTTGTTCTTCCTGTCCTTCTTCATTATAAAATGATTTGCGGCAAACTCCCATAGAGGCGTGAGCAGCTCGAAGTCGGCAAACTGCACTATCGAATAGAGATCCTCCAGTCTGTTTTCGAGTGGCGTGCCGGATATTACAATAGATTGCCGGTGAGGGATGGATTTGATGGCATCCGAGGTCATGGTCTCGAAATTCTTGATGCGCTGCGCCTCGTCGAGTATCACGATATCGGGAGAGAAGCGTTTGATGGCCAGAATGTCACGGAGCACCGCTTCATAGTTGGTAATGGTGAAAAATGCAAGATGCTGATCGTAGATTCGCTGCCTTTCAACTTTGCCACCTTTGACTATAAGAGGCTTTTCGCCGGTAAAACGGATAATCTCACGCCTCCACTGCTCTTTGAGAGACGCAGGAGTGATGATCAAAACCTTGCGAAAGTCGAAGAGCTCCCTTTTCAACATGGCAAGACCAATTGCCTGCAGCGTTTTTCCGAGGCCCATCTCATCTCCAAGAATCACAGAGCGCTTCAAAAGGCCGAATCTGATGCCATCACGCTGATAAGGATAGAGTGTTGCATTGACAGGCGGGACCATGGCACAGGCTTCACGGCTCAGTGACTCGACTTCGCTGTCGAACAATCTATCGTTCACTTTTTTGACCAGATATTCATCGATGTTGATATCCTTGCTCTCTCTGGCTCTTTATAACCTCGCAGAGGCTGGCGAGATCATCCGGGATGAAATCGCAATTATCATTGAAGTGTGAGGCAAGAAGCTTTCTGCAGTCTGAAGAGAGCTTCTGCTCATGGAACAGTCGAGGCTTTCCTGATACGGAATCCCAGTAAATATGAGTGAAAGGGAACTTCTCCAAATTGCAGAGATCTGCAAAGCCCTTTTTCTTCTTGAGCTGAATGCACGTGTGAATGATGTGTTTGCAGGTACCAAGCCTGTTGGACCTGAAATCGGGACATGTACAGTGACCTCTGCCTTTCCGGGGATCGTGGAGCGTCACCACAAATCCTCTTTCCTCGGCATTGATGATATAATGCTCCCCTTTCAATGTCTCTCCCTCAATGAGCCTGAACTTCTCGCTCATGGCGCTCTTCTCACGCCTCTCCAGCGCATCTATTCTCATCTCTTCATGAGATATGCAATCATCTTTCGCTGTTACAGATGCATTAAATCGTACCTGTTCCTTCAGCGCTTTCTGCCCGCTCTGCCTGGAGAGTATGTCGAGACACACGGCAACTGCGTGCTTGCATCCATCACTGTGATAAGGGCAGTTTCAGGAATATTTTATGCTGCTTTTCTCCAGCTTTACTTTCACGTCGTAATCCCCGTAATTCCCATCCACTACATAGTGATAGTGTCCGGCAGAAGTATTGCATTCTTTCAGAATCTAGCTGCCCAGGCGATAAATATCCTCACCTCGCGCAAATATTGCTGCCGAATCCGAGATTTGACACTTAATCGTATCTTTTGTAAAGGGATTTTTCAGTAAAGTGGTAGTATATGTCATTTTTCACCTGCTTTCTAAATGGATGGGTTACTGCAATAAAGTGCTTCTTCACTGCCGTAATGGCTCCTTCTGAAAAGGAAAAAAATGGGGACAGACTCGAATATTAACAAATCGTGCTCCTGCCTGCTCACAGCGAGATGCAGGCCTGCCTGAATGCCCGCTGCAGCTCGTGAAAGAGTTCATGAAGGGCAACAAGGGGATATTCGCCGAGAAGGAAGGCGTTACAGCGCCCTTCTCCAGCCTCATCGAATGCCTCGACTTCGTTGAACAGTCTGAATCCGGTGACAGAGAAGCGTCAGAATTCCCTGCAGACAATGCTATAGTCGAAGACGAGGGCTTCATCGTTGTCGGAGGAATCAGGCTGGCGATCAACGGCATGGCTGCCTGAGCCGCCGCTCTGCAGATCAGTGCTTCTGCTCGAAGGGCGTTTTCATCCTCTTTTGCACCAATATGTTACTCAAATCTCATGAGTAAAATAAACCACGTGAAGGTGAAGGGTGTTAAGATTGTGCATGAGGTGCCGCGCGATAGAGTTCGGAATTTACAGGCAGGTTGGAAGCTCTCTACAGAGGGATAAGAGCTATGCTTCTCATTGATCGAACGAAATATTACGGTTATGCATTTTTTAACATCTATTGTGATATTATAGATTTGTCCAATCATATAGAGTTTCACGGGTGACGGCCTCCACCCGCCCTTTCCGCCCCCGCCCGCCACCCTATTGTTCGGGGCCCTGAAGCCTGTGAATACTTCGCCAGGAAGCTCTCTGTGGCTGGCTAAGCCAATCAGACTATCACAGGCTTCTACCTACGTCAATGGTCTCCGCTTCGCTCCGATGAATGGAAGCCTTCCCGAGCAGCACAACAACATATATTAACGCTCAAAATTTTCGCCATCAAAGATGGCTGGAAGTTTTGATAACATCAGGTTTACCTGCTCCTGGTGCCCAGGACAGATGGCGTTAATTATGCTCGCGAGTATAATCACAATTTTCTCTATAAAAAGCCGAAACTATCTCACTATTTCTCAATACCTTATGGGTAGTGGTTTTCGCCATTTCCCAGATCCCTCTGCAGCAGTGTTTTTCATCTGCAAAAAACATCACAAAATGTCTCCAATTATGGGTTATTATTCCATCTAAATTTGATTATTAAAGCCACATCTGATAAAATTTACATGTAGGATACAGAAAAGTCTTTAATGAAGAGGTTCACCATGACACAGTGCATGAATGCCACGAAACTCCACACAGATGATACAATATCACACGTTGACAGCCTTGATCTGAAACAGGGCCTCTCTTCAACGGAAGTCCACAAGAGGGCTCTGGCGGCGAGAAAGTTCTACGGAAAGGCTGAAAAATCCCTGACCTTCTGGATTGTGGAGATGGATGAAAGAAAGCTTTACAGAGACTTCGGCTGCTCCAACGTCTTTCAGTATGCAACACGCTATCTCAGTCTCGGCGAGCATACCATCTCTGAATTGTTGAGGACAGGGAAAGCGCTGGCACAATTGCCCCTTCTTTCAGAAGCCTTTGAAAAGGGACAGATCTCATCCTCACATATCAGGGAGATTTCAAGAGTAGCCACAAAAGATACGGAAGAATACTGGTGCGATACGGCTCGGGGAAAAACAGTGCGGGAAGTGGAAAAACTGGTGGCCTTCACTCCCAAGGGGGGACTGCCTGGAATGAAGAGCACTGAACTCAAGCCTGTAAACAGCGCTGCGATTCAGTCTGCGCACTCTATGGCACCTGCCATCCCTGTTGAATCTGCCATCCCTTCGGCACAGACCCCGGCATCAGAAGACGTGCTGAAATGCACCAGCGAAGTCGAAATATTGCAGGAACCTGGCACCGTTCCTGAGATGTCACGGCAGGGAGAGCAAAGTAACGTTTCTGGGATGTCACAGCAGAATGTGCAGAGCACCGCTCCTGAGACACCGATTCAGCAAAGACGGGGACAGCTTAATATTTTTGAAGACAAAAATATAAACTGTCCCCATCCTAAGTATCATGAGAAGTTGCTGGTGGATCTCGACGCTCTTCAGATGTCAGTGCTCAATGATGCATTCACCAAAGCCAGAAAGGAGAGCGGTCTGAGAGACAGGGCATCACTTCTTATCCATATTGCCAAAGCCTTCCTGGAAGGATGCCCGACTTCCGGAAAAAGAAGAAAGCCTCGCTATCAGATAGTGCTTCATCGCCATCTTCCTTCCGGCCTGGCGTGGTGCGACACTCGGAAAGGCGAAAGACCTGTATCTCCCGAGGTTCTGGAGAAAGCGCTCTGTGACGCTGAAATAGTCGAACTGGATGAACCGGAAAATCTCACGTGGGATCGAACAGGCCATCCTACAGGGGATCGAACAGGCCATCCTATAGTATCCTCCACAGCAGATCAGAGTATTGAAAAAGGGCACAATACCGGCATTATGTCAGTTGCTGCCGACAGGAAAGAGGCAGACATTCAAAATGAAGCTATTGACTATGTCAATGAACAGTATATGAGAATTAAGGCTGCAAAGAGAAAAGGGCGCAAACCCTGTAAAGATTTCAATAGACAGTTCCGAAAGGAAAGAAGAAGCATCCCTGCGGCATTGAGGAGAAATGTATTGCTGCGTGACGGATGCACATGCCAGGCTCCTGGTTGCGGAAGAAAGTTCTTTCTCACCATTCATCACTTAATCCCTTTTGCCATAGCAGGAATTCACTGCATTGAGTTTTTGATGGTGCTGTGTTCAGAGTGTCACACCCTCGTGCATGAAGCAAAGCTGTCGGTTGAGGGGGAGGCACCAAACAGACTCATCTGGCGGGATAAGAAGGGCCGTCTCATATGATTGAGAGTGTTCATGGTGAAGAGAAGATATCAGTTATGCGTGCGTCACAGTGACGTGTCGGGCCGTTCATCGTGACCATTGATACCTCCCGTTCCGCCACCGCCCCAGAGGTAGGGAAACACTAGCGTGTGAATGGAGCTGACAATCTGATACATTTGCTTTCGCGGGAATGGAATGGAGAGGATCTTGAACAAATATTCGAGGAAAGCATTTAGGGGTTATCGGAGTGGGAGGACTATGTGCGTCTCAGGTGCCTGAAGACCGCAAAGAAACTCAGTCCCACAATATTGAAAAGAAGAAGCCAAAGCTTCGAAGGGACTTTTCGCCTCTCCCTGTGTCCTGTCTTCCTTTGCCGCAGAGAGGCAGGACAGATTCGTTCTTTTACCCTCTGAAAAGAATCGGGGAACTGAAGCTCGTGCCTCTTGGTGTAGGGTTTAGAGAGGAGGGATGCAAAGTTTCATGACTTCCTCAAGTGAGAAAACCCTGAACGGACATAATGCAGTTAAAGCACGATCAATTGGCTATTGCTAAAATGTGAAAAAAAGAGGGATCAAACCTTAGAATTCACACTGAGTAAAAGAAATCAAAACTGGCTGGGTGGATTTGCATGTCAGAGGAGAACGCTATCGTGCCGCGCTCGGTTTTCCCGGATTTCTTGATTCGGCCCCTTCCTTATGCTATAATCGAGTCACACTTTGAGTCAGAGGTTTATCTGTTCCATGCAGAATAGATAATCTCAGACAGGACGAGATAAAGTCAAATGATAAGGCGTATCTATATACATAACTTCAGATGCTTCGAAAACTTCGAGCTCAATCTGGCCTGTATGAAGTCTGCGCTTCTGGTGGGGCGAAACGGCACTGGCAAAACGGCGATCTCTTTCGCGCTGGAAGTTCTTCAGAAGATAGGGAGAGGCACAAACAGAGTGGGGCAGCTGGTCCAGCCTGCAGACTTTGCCAACGGTCGCTCGGAAGTCCCGATTCGTATTGAGATTGAGACGCCACATTAAAAGAACGGGAATACAGATATCAGCTCGCGCTGGAGTTACCCGAGGGTTTTAAAGAGCTCAGGGTAGCGGAAGAGAGATTGCTTGTCGATGAGGTGCCGATCTATTCGCGTGACAGGGCGCAAGTCATCCTTTCTTCGCTACCGGAAAAGGAAGCAAGATTCCTTGTAGACTGGTACCTTATTGCTCTTCCCATTATTCAGGAGAGGTCCAGCAGTGACCCGCTTCATATCTTCAAGCACTGGCTGACCAGAATGCTCATACTTGCGCCGATACCCAGTCAGATTGATGGAAACTCAAATGAAGAAACACTGTATCCGGACAGGAACCTTGCGAATTTCAGCGACTGGCTGGCGGGAATTCTGAAAGAATGGCCATCAGCGTATGAACCCATAGGCAAGTATGTGAGAGATATTATGCCTGATATCTACGATCTGCAGAATCCTCTCATCAGTGATGGTCATCACAGCCTGTCTGTTCAGTTCCGCAAGGAAAAAGCCTCGCTCAGCTTACCTTTCGGGGCGCTCTCAGACGGCGAGAAATGCTTTATCATATGCGGCGCGGTGTTGGCGGCCAGCCAGGCCTATCAGCCTTTCTGCTTCTGGGACGAGCCTGACAACTACCTGTCCATATCTGAGGTCAGTCACTTTCTCATGGCCTTGCGCAGGTCCTTTCAGCAGGGAGGACAGTTCGTTGCAACTTCTCATAATTCTGAAGCAATCCGCCAGTTCTCTGATGAGAACACATTTGTCCTGTTTCGGCGCAGTCATCTCGAACCCACCATCATCCGCCCACTCCGGGAACTGAATATACACGGTGACCTGATCGATGCATTGATTCGTGATGATGTTGAGATATGAGCGTTAACAAGTACAAACCGCACGTTTTCATATTGCCGGAAGACAGAGCCAATCGCCAGATTGCGAATGGCTTCATTCTCCATCCATCTATCGCGGCGAGGCACGTTCAAGTATTGGGAGAAGCCGGAAGATGGTGTTCTGTCATTGATAAGTTTGAAAAAAACCATATTGATGGGTTGAAACGATATAATGATCGGCATCTGATTATGCTTGTTGACTTCGATCAGAATAATGAAAGACGCGCCGCATTTGAGGAATCTATCCCGGAGGATCTGAAGAACAGGGTATTTATTCTGGGAACGTGGAAAGAACCTGAAGATCTGAAGAGAGATCTCGGGGATTTTGAGAAAATTGGCAGGGATTTAGCCGAGGCATGCTGGGATCCGAATATTCAGGAAAATCCCTGGAATCATAAGTTGCTTCAATGCAACGCAGATGAATTAAGGCGCATGATGGGTATCATCAAACCCATCCTTTTACCATAAGCGACTTTGGAGCCCTTAATTCATACAGGCTCTTACGCGATAGGACTCCGTCACCACTGACAATGTGTTTCGTATGTGGTGATTTCAAAGCAGGGCCTGAAGAGGAAGAGCATGCTCCAGAACAACAGACTTTCGTTACACACTGCAGCAGCGATTTTCGCATGCCTCTTCATCGTGTCTTTAAATGCTCACGCATCAGGAAGGTCAGACATGAAATTGACTATCACTTCCGACAAGACTGTGTACCGCAGCGGAGAGCCTGTTGATATTGAGATAAAGCTCGAAAACACAGGCGATATGCCTCATAGGGTTAATAAAAACTTCATAGTGCACGTCGATCTGATTCCTCATTTCACTGACATGGGAAATGGTGAGAATCTGCTGTGGCTCCCTCCTCCATTCCCGCTCCCGCTCACTCCCGACTCCTTTACATTGCTCGAGCCTGGCCGAAGCCTTACCATCAATGCCAAAGCGCTGAACAGGCTGCTTACGGTGGCCCAGGTAAGCGGATATCCCCCTCCGGGAAGATACGCCATCAGATTTGACTATCACTGCAATACGAAGGACTTCAGGACAGGGAAGACTTTCGAAGGCTGGAGCGGCTCGGTGACATCGAACACATTGGAGATCACGGTAGAGAAATGAGCTCTGCGGGCTGATTCTCTGCAGGCTGATTCTCTGCGGGCTGATTCTCTGCTGCCTGATTCTATGCGGGCTGATTCTCTGCAGGCTGATTCTCTGCTGCCTGATTCTATGCGGCCCGCAGGGCAGATATAATCCCCTCTCACGCTCCATGAGTATCCGGGCATTCTCTGAAGCAGGTTTGTAAAAGTCTCCCGGCACTGCCAGGCATCTCTCTCTGACACCGTGCTCCGTCAGGACTTCTGCTCGTAGACGGTGACGCCCTTGTGCCAGCCTGTCGGGCCTCCCACATAGCCAGGCGGGTGATAGTGATGCTCGACGCGGGCGACATATTTTTTCCCTTCCAGCTCGAAGGGAGTCTCTGTTCCGAAATCGCCTCCCAGGAGGCTCCTGGCCTTTGCCGAGACTCCTGGAGGGACCTGGCCCCTGATGGCCTGGTATCCCTGAGGCGCTCCTGTCATCTGCCCTGAACTGGCCTGGCCTGTCGCTGCAGGCGCCGGAGAGCCTGAGCCGGTCTGCCCGGCTGTCTCTGTGGCGGGAGTCCCGGAGCCGGCCTGCCCGGTCATATTGGACGCCTGCCCCGTCGAGGCTCCCTGAGTCCCGACGTTTGCTGCGCCGGTGTTCGAGCCCTGGCTGGCCGAAGCCGCCTGGCCAGTGCCTCCGCTTTTTGAGGCCTGGCTCTCAGGAGGAGCGCCTGAGAGGAAGCCTCTGAGCGCGTGATCAGTCCTCGGCCCGTACAGACCGTCTATTCCTGTAGAGCCCACAGAGTAACCCTTCGACTCGAGAAAGCGCTGCAGCATCTGGATGTCGTTCCGCTCCACCTGTCCACCCTGGACGTGAGCTGCAAGCTCTGTCCCCTGCAGCTCAGGGGCGTTGTCGAGGACCATCCTTATTGCATCGAGCATCTGTGGATCAGAGCCATCCTTCACGTATGACTCCTTTGAAAGGGCCTGGATGGCCGTCGGATAGCGGAGCTGATCTATGTGCTCAGTGACCTTGTTGTAATATCCGTTGAGCTCCTGCGCCTGTTTCTGGCTCATCCCTTCTGCCTGCTGCGGGCCTGACTCGGCCAGCATCGTCTCCCTGACCTGCTGGCGCTGCACGGCTTCAGCGTTCTGCTGCGGAGAGAATCTCGGGCTGACCGGATTGGAACCGGATTGTGAATCGCCATTAATCGTCATGACAGCGACCTTTCTCACAGGAGCCATATTGGACACTATCAAGTGTCAACATCATGTGTTAGCATAATTATATCGGATTCTCATCGGCGTGTCAAGCCAGTCGGCCTCGATCAGAAGCATATACACAGTGCTCCGGCCTTCATCAGATATTCACATAAGCTTAACGGTTCATTGACGTGGACGTCATATACTTGTACCTGGCAGTATTTGGCAAAGGAGGAGACGGCTGTGTCGGATCTGTAAAGGGCTTAATGTGATTTTCATTGAATCAGGATAGAACATTTTCATGCACCCGGGAATAACCGGCGCGGCCGGCCCGGGCTGCAGGGGAAGGCTGATCTGATCCTGTCAGAGTATGGAAACTCTGAGCGGTCTCATTTTTTAATCAATGCAAAGGAGGCGTTATGAAGAAACTGCTTTCAGTGTCTGCTGTCCTTCTACTCATCCTGTTCACCCTTTCCGGTGTTGCTCTGGCAGGAAACGGCACGGTGAAGGACGGCGTTATCAACCTCTCGGTAAAGATAGAGGATAATGTGAAAGAAGACTCGGCCATCATTGACAATATAATAGACAGGTTCTCCGATGCGTCGAAGGCGTTGTACATCGCCACGGCAAAGCAGAACAGGCTTGGCACCATTAAAATAATAGTACCTTCGGCTTGGAGCGCTCAGAACGGGGCACAGGCTCCGGGAGATATGGATCTTCAGAAAGCGGATGTGAAGATTCTGAACGGATCAGTTGGAAGCGCCAATGTAAATGCCTTCGGCGGAACAGGCAACATCAATCTCGGTATTATGACGCTGAAACATGCCGGATGCGGGAAGACAATCGTCCATGAGTTCGGCCATTACGGCTACGGTCTTTATGACGAATACATGGCTTCAGAGTATCGGAAAGACCTCACCCCACCGGGTTGGTACATGAAGTTCAAGGACGACACCACAGGCTGGTTCAAATGCACCGGGAAAGTGGCCTGGGAGGTCGAACCCCTGCTGTGCTACTGGTATGGCAAATACAGGTACCCGAAGTCACCTTCCTCTCCGGAAGACAATCATGCATGCATAATGTGGTTCCAGCATGACAGGAACATCAACCAGTTCTGCAATGAAGACCACAACAGCAGCTGCAACTGTGATCAGAATATCCATCACGACTTCAAGTCCTGCTGGGCCGTGATGAAAGATTGCAGCAAATTTTCCCTGAAGCTCCCAGGAGACTCGTCGCTCGTGGAGATCGATTACAAGAATCCGGAGTTTGAGATAATACAGCCCCCGAAGAGCCGGTACGCCAGCCGGGCCGTAAACATCGGAATCTTTTCCAGTTCCGTGGAAGCAGGCGGCAGTAATGTGATCTCCGTTCCGATTGACTCCACGATAAACAAAGCCGGCTTTGTCGCCGCAGGCGCAAATGCAGCGTCACTGGCATTTTCACTCGTCACTCCCGGCGGCGCCACAATAACGCCTGAAAGTCTCAATGGGGCGCAGCACACCGGAGGCTCAGCCACTCTGACTTATACTATCACAGCTCCTGAAGTCGGTAACTGGCAGATGAAAGTGAGCAACAGCGGCGATTATGCGCAAGCTGTCACATTGACGGCAAACGATGTGTCAGATTCCACAAATCAGGACGATCCAATCATTCTTGTCGAAGGCGGAACCGAAAAGACTGTATACAGCACTCCGGAGCCGATCAGGATCTGCGCCGCCGTAACAAGGGAATACGTGCCTGTTCACGGCGCAGCTGTCTATGCCATCGTGAAGCAGCCTGACGGAAGCGAAGTGAAGGTGCCTCTTTCAGATGACGACACAGGCGGAGATCTAATGCCTGCCGATGGAAGCTATGAAGGCTCATTCAGCTCCTTCAACGGGAACGGAAACTATGCGATCACAGTTGTCGCAGACAATTCGGAGGGGTCTGCCGTTGAGGGCTGGGGCTTAGGCGATGATGATCTGCTGGAAGAGGACAGAGATACGGACAGGACCTCCGACACAATCGCCATTACTGAAAACTTCCGCAGGCAGTGCGAGCTGACTGCCGTGCAGGTTTCAGGATATACAGGCCTGGAGAAGTTCCCGCCGGGAGAGATCGAACAGCTCACCGCGGCGCTGTCTGGAGACTCTGCAGTCAAACTGACGTGGATCGCGACAGGGAGCAGCGAGTATGCAGGACAGGCCGCATCATATGATCTGCGGTATTCGGCGGCGCCGATCACGACAGACGGGGAGTGGGACAATGCGTCTCGACTGTATGATCTGCCGGTGCCTAAATCAGCAGGAGAGCCTGAAGAGTACACAACCCCGATTCTGGCAGCAGGAACTTACTACTTTGCCCTTTCCGCCCGCTCCGGAGAGGGCATTCTATCCCCGCGCGCCTCAGTGGCAGCCATCGTGTCGAATGGCTATCAGTCAGATACGTATTCAGGCGTTGCTATTACAGATGTACAGACATCCGGGAGGAGCGGATGCTTCATCGCCACCGCAGCGTTCGGCTCGCCTGTCGATCCGTACGTGATGAGCCTGAGGCGCTTCAGAGACGCGCACCTTCTCACCAGCCTTCCTGGAAGGTACATTGTCGGCCTCTACTACCGGGTATCTCCCCCGATTGCGGCATTCATATCACAATCGCAGCCGCTCAGGACAGCGACGTGCATTTTACTTCTCCCGGTGGTTTTCACAGTGGAGAACCCGCTCTGGGGATTCCTGGCGGTCCTGTCCCTTACAGCGGCTGCAATAATGGCTATGAGGCATCTGAAGGATAGGAAGAGATTGAAAGCTGAGACAGAAAAGGCGACTTCGGCAGGATAGATGCACGAGCGCAACTTAAAGGGAGTCTGTCCCTGTGGCAGGCTCCCTTCTCAGTTCATGGTATATTCCTCAAATCAATCAGGAGCAGTCACATTTTCGATCCTTCCGTCGATGGCCTGGTTGATAGATTTCCCCTGCTGGAAGCGCTCTATCAGCATGTCCTGGCACGACCTGTATACTGCCTGCCTCTCTGTATAGTTCTTGTATTCGTCGAATTTCCCGGGATTATCCAGCATGAAGTTTCTCACTGCCACGGTATAAGTCGCCTGCGGGAGAATCTGCTTCCCCTTCATCGTGGCTATACTGACAATTCTCTGCCCTTTCGGCCTGCGCAGGTCATATGTCAATCTGAGTCCGGAAGGGGCCACCCTCAATGCTTTGTCATCCAGTCCCGATTCTATGGCCTTCAGTAGATTTTCACCTGTCATGGTCGTAACCGAGAGACCGTCATCTCCTGGATAGATCCGGTAGATATCTTCCACCTTCACCTTTCCCCTGTCGATGGTCCCGCGAAATGAAGAAGGGGGGAAGAGGCAGAAGTCCGAGCCTGTTGAGTCCCTGACTGTGTCTGTGACAAAATCAGCCAGGTTGGATTCCTTCTGTGAGCTGTGGTAATCCTGGGAAGTGAGCTGAACGCCGGCGCTTCCGACCTCCCTTCCCAGGAAGCCTTGAAGCTGATCGCTGTAGCCCTTTATTATGGCTTCGACTCCTGGATCGGCCGGACAGTCTCTGTCGATTCTTATCAGGCGGGAATCAGCACGTGCTATACTGACTGCGCCGTCCTTCATGTAAAGATCGAGATCGAGCTGCTCCAGCTTTTTCCCGAAGCAGCCTGACTGTACTATATACGTATTCCTTACCTTCTCGGCCTGTGGCATCTCCGTGTGGGAATGACCTCCCACGATCACATCGATTCCATCGACCGCCTCCGCCATCGCACGGTCCTCGTCGATTCCCTGATGCGTAAGCGCCACGATCAGCTGCGCGCCGTTCCTTTTCATGTCGGGGATGAGCGCCTTTGCCGTTTCGAGCGTGGAATCGAAGCCGATCTCGCCCTGATCCTGCGTGCTCAGGTGCTTCAGTGCGCCAGGAGTGGTGAGCCCCATTATTCCAACTTTAACTCCGTTTACATCCTTGATGATATAGGGCTTTGCCGGCAGAGGGTGGGCACTGTTCCTGTTGATCAGGTTGGCCGACAGGAAAGGAAATCCGGCCTCAGATATGAGATAGCCCAGATTGTCCCTGCCCTTGTCGAAATCGTGATTTCCAACGGCTACCGCATCATAGCCCATGGCGCTCATCGTTTTCACCATCGGCTCTCCCTTGAGGATATCTGACAGCGGGAAGCCGGTCGAGATATCTCCCGCGTCAAGTACAATAGTTCCCTCCGGATTCTTTGAGCGCTCCTGCCGGATCTTCTGTGATATCTGAGCCATGCCGCCTGCCTGCTCTGAGCCGATTTCCCCGCCGGATGAACCTGGACTTTTCCCCCTGTTTTTGTCGACAAAGGGCTGCAGATGTCCGTGTATGTCGTTGGTAGCCAGGATTGTGATTCGTATTTCCCCTGATTCACGGGAATAACTGTCCTGCAGACCGGAAGATGAGGAATCGCAAACATTCCTTTGAGCCGGTGCAGAAAGATTGTGTGAATGCATTCCGCGCTGAGAATTATCGCCTATGCGCATGCAGGATCTCCTGTCTTACATTCCATAATGGCAGGAATGTATAAAAAGTGTATCATACTGTCCGGCATAAGGCAATAAACAAATAGTTAACGTCAGGTTAAGGCAGCACGGAAGGTCAAGAAAAAGGGGAGAGAGGGAGAGCCGGCACATCCGACTCAGGAGCTGCAACAGCCGTTCAGCTATTTGTTTAAGCGGACGATTCTGTATATGATATATAGAGGGGGTAGAGTGAAAAATGCAAATAATGGCATCCATTTAATGATTTCATTTAAATAATCGTTGCAATAATCGGTCTTGTGCCAGGATCACATGGTCGGCAATTTTGAAGGCGTGGTGAAGCCTCTGAAAAGTGCCAAGCAGCCTCCTCCATATACTTTTTTTCTGTGCCAGGGCGTCACCCAGCTCCTTCGCAGACAGATATCTGAGTCCAGCCTCCCGGCTGAGGCATTTGAGGATTATCCTGTCGAGCTTCTCTGAGACTTTCGTATTGTAGTGGCGGAGCGGCGGAAAGCTGAAGTTGAGCTTCAAGACGTCCTGCTCTGAGAGAATGTGATACATCACAGCGCCAACCGACGGTGCATCAACGGTAGGCAGCAGGACATGATTAGTGGTAATTATCATGATTTCATCATTGTTTTCCCGGTTCCTGCAAAATAGATGCCTGTCATGTTACAATCCGACTTATTGCGGCGAAACGAGAAGCGCGAGAAGAACAGATCAGATTCTCCAGATTTTAAAGCCCGTGTAACGGAACCGGCGCCTGTCATCAGATTCACGATATCTTCACTGTCATTTCATCATCCTTTCAAGCTGCGGTGCTACAATATACCCAGAAGAAGAAGAAAGGAGAACACGAAGATGATAGAAAGAGTTTACGCGGCAGGCTCGGAGAGTTATGGAACCGGATGCATCGTCTGTATCCTGGGCCACGGCGGTTTGACATATGGAGCAGTAATTACATAGCCGTCAGAAAAACAGCGGCATCCTTTCAGAATGTCCACCGGTAGAGGAGGAGAGGTTCATGAGCCTTTGACAGGCAGCCTGACTCCTCCTATCATCACGAATCCATCCTCTTCCTTGATGTTTTCCTGCTGGAACGGCGCTTCCTCTTTCTGTATCTTTTCCATCTTATCTGCCATGCCCACCACATCGAGGAAGTCTGTTATCGGCACTCTGCCCGGGCTCTTGAACAGCCAGATGTCTGTGTTGCCGCTCCGGAGTGACTTCAACACTGTCAGGGCGCCAATGGGATAGTATCTGGTTCCTGTAACCCTGTTCCCCAGCAAATCGGTGTCACTGAAACTGAAATCAGCCTCGAACCGATATCCCTTGCTCATCAACTCCTGAATCAGCTTGATCAGCTTCAATTCGCCTGGAGAGTATGAATCGGGGTTCTGGCCACAGTGGATGGCTTTCAGGTCATCCAGGTCCCGAGCGGAGGAGATTCCGGTGAAAGCCTGATTGCTGTCCACGAAGCCAACGCCTGTATACCCATTCTTCGCCCATTTGAGCACGTCGAATGGCTCCACGCTTTTAATCTGCCCGTTATAGACTACCGCGCACTGATATCCTGAATCTTTCATGAAATTAATGGATTCAACTATCTCCCTCTCGCCTGCCGGAAGCGCCGTAAAGTCGCCTGTGAGATACAGAGCCTTCAGCCTCGCCAAATCATCAGGATCATCGAGAACGCTCTCTGTACCGCTCCTGTGCTTCACGAACGCCTTTCCCAGCTCTCCCTTGATCCCCTTCAGTATGGTAAGATCAGATTCATCGTAGTATCCCCTGAAGGTCATCCCATTGGCTCTGAGCTCTCTCATCTCAGAAATGAGCCTTACCTCATCCCTGGGTAGAATCGAGAGGTCCTTCCGGAGAAACATAGCGTCAGGCCTTTCAAGATCACTGATGTTGTTGATAATCACTGCACCGTTGTTCCCGCCGAAGGGAGTCTTCAGCCAGAGCTCATTGAGCGATTTACTCTCTCCCTTAAGCACCTGAAGGTTCCTGATGGGATCCATCTTTTCGGCGCCTCTGTTCTGGAACTTTACGCCGGCTTCCTCAAGCGCCTGCAGGCGCTCTATGGCCTCTCTCTCGTCAGCAGGGAGGCTGGAGAGATCCCTGGTTATATAGAGCGCCACGAATCTGTCTACATCCAGGGGCGTTGATATCGTCACGGAAAGAGGTCTTACCGAGTTGTCGAGATAGAGCTCTCCCGGGAAAATCTCTCCCAGGATGCCTTTCATGAACCCCAGCATATTGGCCGAGTATCTGACTGCAGGGCTCTTCTCCGCATCGAAGATCCTCTTCAGTGAGAGCGCAATCTTCTGCTCGTTCTGAGGAAGAGACGAAATGCCGCCGTCAAAATACAGCGCCTCTATTCTCTTCAGGTCTTCAGGCCTGTTAATCTCTGCCAGTCTTCCCCGGCCATCCTTGAAATAGACTGATTCGTGAAGAACACCGGTGTCTTCCTGAAATGCCGCTTTCGCTATCATCGCTGCGCCGTATGAATTCTCAGAGAGCGAGAGATCGGTAAAAATCACTCCCTTCCACAGAAGTCCGTCTTCAGATTCCATCCAGCGCTGCCATCAGCCCTGCAGAGACTGATATAATCTTTTCCGGCACGTCGCGATATTTGCTATATTATGATTATACTCCATGATTCTCATCCTGATATAGCGATATAAGGCAAGAAGTCAGCCCTGAGGCCTGAAATACATATAAAAGCCGGTGAAGTGAATGACGTTCTGTATTCCGGTTTCTGTCCCGGCACAAAACAGAAAGCCGGCAGTTTCCTGTCGCATGTTTTCCAACTCTGCATCATACCGCCTCAATATTACCTTTTGGCTACTTTTAATTGATTAATACCTACAAATGTTTGTAATTAAATCAGGCAAATCTCCCGAGAGGGAGAAAAGAAGCCAAACAATCATCAGGCCGAATATAAACTGCGGAGGTGCCACATGATAGTATCAGGAAAGAGCACGATGGAGTTCCCGCTCATGAAGCTGCTTGAGGAGCGCGCCGGAATACAGACCCAGAAGATGATAGAAGAAGGAAATCTCAACAAGGGCGAGTCGCTCAATGTTAATGACGTGGTGCAGTTGGAGAGAGAAGACGTCAGTATCGGATGGGGAGCATACGGTACAAAGTCCGGCCATCCCGAGATGCCCAGAAACGTGCGTGTATCAAAGCAAGATCAGGCGGCAATCAGCTCGATGCTGGACTCCAGCAGGGAGTTTACCACGGCAGTGATAGCCAGTCTCATAGGATCAACGTGCGAATTGCTTGGAATGTCCCTGAAAGAAGCAATCGCCCATGCGCAGAAAGATGCTGGCAAGGAAACCAAGCCCCAGAAACCAGTCGAGCCATTCAAGGACACTTGCTGGAAAGTTCCACACAAGGCTGAGGAGACTACTCATGCAAGAGAAGAGGCGCCTGTATATCATCTGCCCAAGAATTTCGACGAACCCAACCTCAATCTCCCATGAAATGATATCATTGAGCGCTACCGCCATATAAGGAGAACAACAATGAATCCTCATCTGAAACCAGGGTTGTACGAGACAATCATAAACGAATACTATCAAAAAGCCCTCAATGAAATCAGAGACCTCACAATTGACAGGAAACACCTGGACAGGGCCGAAAGTGCGCTTATCCTGAGCAAATACCTGCAAGGTGTGCTGAGTGCCGTCCTCAGCGGTTTAAATGAAGACGAAATACAAGAACGGCAGGTTGAGCTCATCAACAGGCTCATTGCCCTCCTGGCCCACGAAACAGGCAACGATGAACTGCACGAGTTCCTGATCCCGCACCGGGCAATAGATTCCCATGAATTGAAAACCGATATCCTTCTCGCCCTGAGACACAAAAATGACATTTCAGACCTCCGCCCCCTCACCCCTCTGACCGCTCCCTCTCTCTTCACCGGTTCTCAAGCTGAGCCATCCCTGTACTCAGAGATAAAAAAAGAAATCGCCACAAGCGACAGAATCGATATGCTCATCTCCTTCATCAAATGGAGCGGCCTGAGACTGTTAATCGATGACCTCAAAGAGTTCACAGGGAAATCAAGCCACAGGCTCCGCATAATCACCACATCCTATATGGGAGCCACTGATTACAGGTCGATTGAATTCCTCGCGCGGTTACCGAACACGGAAGTCAAAATCTCCTATGACACACAGAGAACGCGGCTTCATGCCAAGTCCTACCTCTTCTATCGGGATACCGGATACACTACTGCTTACATCGGCTCTTCCAATATCTCTCATTCGGCGATGTCAAGCGGCTTGGAATGGAATATAAAGATCACCCAATCCGACACGCCCCATATCATAAGAAAATTTTCCGGAACCTTTGAATCATACTGGAATGACAGGGAGTTTCACACCTTCGACCCAGACCTCGAAGAGGATAAAAAGATTCTCCGAACAGCGCTGGATAGAGAGAAGCCGGACGATGCCCCGATTGTGCTTTTTGACATAAAGCCCTGGGGATTTCAACAGGAAATACTTGAAAAGCTCGAGGCAGAGCGGAAACTGCACAACAATTACAGAAATCTCATAGTTGCAGCAACAGGGACCGGCAAAACAGTCATATCGGCGTTTGATTACAGAAATTTCAGAAGAGCCCGCACGATGAACGACAGGATTCTCTTTGTGGCCCACCGGGAAGAGATCCTGAAGCAAAGCCTGGACATATTCAGAAATGTGCTGAGAGACAGAAATTTTGGCGATTATCTAGTGGGCGGCCATACTCCATCATCGCTGGAGAACCTGTTCATCTCAATACAGAGCTTCAACTCAAAAGAGCTCTTCAATATGACAGCTCCGGATTATTACAGTTACATTGTCATCGATGAGTTTCACCACGGCGCGGCACAATCATACCAGATGCTTCTTGAATACTATAAGCCTGAAATCCTGATCGGACTTACAGCCACTCCTGAGCGGATGGATGGAAGGGATATCACAGGGTTTTTCAACGGACGGTTTTCTGCAGAGATCCGTCTGCCTGAAGCCATTGAGAGAAAGATGCTCGTGCCCTTCCACTACTTTGGCATAACTGATTCTGTCGATCTTGACAGATTGACATGGCAGAGGGGAGGCTACCTGCCGGCCGATCTGGATAAGCTTTACACCGGCAATGATCGCCGGGCAGATCTGATAATAAAGGCATTAACCGATTACCTGATATCTCCCCGCCGTTGCAAGGCAATCGGATTTTGTGTGAGTATCGAACATGCCGAATTCATGGCACGGCATTTCAATAAAAAAGGATTACCCTCATGTGCATTGACCAGCAGATCAGGCAGCGAGGAACGAAAAGCTGCTCATACTAGGCTTAGAAGAGGGGAAATACACTGCATATTCACTGTTGATCTCTATAATGAAGGAATCGATATACCTGAAGTAGATACAATTCTTCTTCTCAGGCCAACTGAAAGCCTCACGGTGTTCCTTCAGCAGATAGGCAGAGGGCTGCGCCTGCATGGAGAAGAAAAGGACTGCTGCACCATACTCGATTTTGTCGGCGCTGCACACAAAAATTACAATTTCGAGGAGCGATTTCGCGCCCTTATCGGGAGAACAAGAAACTCTGCGGATAAGGAAATTGAATTCGAGTTCCCTCACCTTCCTTCCGGCTCTCACATCCACCTTGAGAAAGTTGCTCAGGGCAACAAACCGATAAATTTCATATGGCGCCTGGAATTCAAGATCCCTGCCCGCCTGCTGAAATATACGCGTCAACTGGCGATTGCGTGAAGGCGGGATAGAGATAAGCCCGGAAAAGGCCGACGGAGTGTTGTCGTTATCTGAACCGGGCACAGATATCTGCACGTTATCCCGACTCATGGAAAAAGCATCGGGAGATTTCCCTCCTGAAGTTGTCGAGGAGATACTGAAAAACAGCAGGGAGGTGCTGGAGTGGATAAAGGCGGAGTGTTAGAAACACTTAAGAGATTCAGAATCTCGCTTGAAAAGAGAGGAATCACGGTAACGAAACTGATCCTATTTGGCTCGTATGCACAGGGCACTAACCGGGAAGAGAGCGATATAGACGTGATCATTCTTTCCACTTCCTTTTCAGGGCAAAGTCTCTGGGAGAGAATAGGCGTCATCACGCCTTCACTGAGAGAATTCACTGAACCGATAGAAGCTGTAGCGCTGACGCCTGAAGAGTGGGAACAGGAGGAATCGCTTATAATTGCCTGTGCGAAACAGGGCGAAGTAGTCTACGCAGCTTAAACTGTCTCAGAAGTGAGATGGCAGTCAATTGTTGTAACTGTCTGGAATAAGCTCCATTAAAGGCCTGTTGACCTTATCTCTGAAATGGCAATTATCCTCTTAGAGATAACCGATCACGTATCTATCCTTTGTGTGCAAAGATCGGTGCGATATCTGTCCAGAGCTCCGGCATTTCCAGTACTTCAGCGAACTGCATCACCGTGCTTTGAATACGAGCCCTGTCTATCTCGCTATGATGCTCAACCAATGCGCTGATGTCAATGAGGTCCTTCTGGCGGTGGGCAACTGCCTTCATTATGATGAGATCTTCGACGGAAGGGAGCCGGAGGTTTAATCCATGGATTTCATGAAGTTTACTGCCTCTGACTGCCTCAAATTCAAAGGGAAGAATACCCAGCGAGATATCAATGCTGATTCCACTCTCCACATGATGCAGAAGCACCACCCTGTGTTTTCGGGCAAAACTCTTCACATCGCCGATGCGAGGTCTGCATCCATATTCCTCCGCCGCAGCAAGAAGCTCATCAATCCTTTCCACCGGCAGGAGGAGCATGGCATCGACATCGGCAGTGAAACGGGGATAGGCAAGTATGCTGAGCGCAACACCTCCGATGATAATTCCGTCGGAATCGAAACGATCTATAAGAGACTGGAGGGCTTTGAGCGGGGAGAGAAGATGAGCGAGTGATCTATCAGACATGGTGCAGCCGCTCGCGAAGCAGGGCCCACCTCCGGCGTATTTCCTCCATCTCCTGCTCCTGTTCCTGTGACGATAGCAGTGGGCCGGGGGCGAAAAGTATGCTCAACTGCTCCATCTTCTCATCCTCTGTAAGTCTTTTCCGCTCCTCCGCGAGAATGGCATTGACTGCCTTCCATCTATCCCTGTATTCTTTCAATGTTCCTGCGTCCATACCGAAATTTTCCTGCCGGTCTTTTCCATCATTATAACATAATGCACCATATATGGGAATGACTGTTCCAGGACCGCTCCCAGTCGAACTGGAAGGATCTGTCGAATTCCACAAAGGCACATGGAAAAGGCTCTCGAGATCGGAAGTGGGATCACAGAGCCCTGGCTGCCGGGCACGAAGCCTTCCTGGCATTCCGGACAGACGTTCAGGAGCTGTTCTTCCATTTCAATGAGCTTCTTAGTGATAAACCGCTTCATTAAGGGCGCTCTTTCGCATTGAGAAAGGCAAGGTTATTTCTTAAACTCCTTTTCAGTATCTTCCGTTTTCATCTCATACTCGCGAGCATGATTAACACCGCCTGTCCCGGGCATCAGGAGCAGATAAACCTGATGTTATCTAAATTCCCTATTGCCCTGCCCAGATCTTTCTGATATACTCATAAGTATGGAAGGCAAACGCTCCCTCATCGGCACAGTTCTAAGGGAAAGATACCGCGTCGAGAGAGTTCTCGGAGAAGGAGCTCACGGTACGGTCTACCACGCCTCAGACCTGAAGCTCGACGGGGCCTCATGGGCGCTGAAGGAGATCTGCGAGGGCTCACTTCCTCTTGCAGAGCGAGCCGGCATAATCGCCCACTTCTACCGCGAAGCCGAAACCCTCAAGACTCTTAACCACACAGGTCTCCCGAAGGTCATCGAGACATTTACGGCCGATGACAGGCATTATCTGGTGATGGAACAGATAGAGGGAAAAACGCTGCAGGATATCTCAGAAAGTGAAAAGCCTGACATACAGGCAGTAACCGGCTGGGCGATAAAGCTCTGCGAAATCCTCACATACCTGCACACCCTTTCGCCTTCGCCGCTGATCTTCAGGGATCTCAAGCCGTCGAACATAATGGTGACGTCCAGGGGGCGCATGATCCTTGTCGACTTCGGGATCGCGAGGTACTACGATCCGCGCAAGACATCGGACACGGTGCCGCTAGGCACTCCTGGTTACGCCGCGCCGGAGCAGTATGGAAACTCCCAGACCGATGCCAGGAGCGACATATACAGCCTGGGCGCTACGCTCTACTCTCTACTCAGCGGCGCAGACGTGGCTTCATTCAACCTTTCGTTCCCGCCGCTTTCGAGGCTGAACCCTTCCGTGGGGCCGGTCCTCGAAGGGATTGTAGAGCGCTGCCTGAGCCTCTCTGCTGAGCAGAGATATCAGAGGGCTTCAGATGTGAAGAGCGCGCTGCTGCCTCTCCATCGCAGGAAGCAGAGAGCATCTTTACCCCGGCGAAGACCGATGCGCCCTGCCCAGGTGCCGGCCGCATCGCCGAAGAGGCCTGTTAATCTCGCTCCAGTCCCTGCCGTGGCACGCCTTTGGAACTCAGCCCCATACAGGCCTCCCATCACGATTTCCTTCGCTCCGCCCTGGCTGACAGCGCTTATAGAAAACCTGGATCTGTTCGCAAAGCAAATCGCCTGGATGCTGCCGCTCCTTATTGTTGCAAGTCTCCACCTGTTTGCCCTGGAGGGCTCGGTGCACACAACAGATGGAGCCCTTTCATACATGATCTTCTACATTATCGCCTCTCTCTGCCTGTTCTCGCTGCTCATCTTCGTGCTTCACAGATTGTATTCATATGCAGTATTTGTCCTGATTGTGCTCATTGCAGAATCAGGCATACTGTATACACTGGTGAGACACATCAACTCTCATACCGGTCTCATGCAATGAAGCCTCTGCCGAACTGGCAAATGCTGAAAAGAAAGAGACAATCAGGCTGCTGAAAATCCGGATTCACGATTTCATCGCCTGGGCCAAGGAAAAGGATTTATCAAACAGCACCGCTCTCATGTTTCCCGAATCTGCATCATACCTCATCAATATTACCTCTTGATTGCTTTTCATTACTTAATATCCCCAATTATCTATAATTAAATCAGGCAAAGCTCCCTGGGGGATAAAAGGACAATCAGACAAGAAAACCGGAATAAAAAACTGTGGAGGTGCCGCATGATAGTATCAGGAAAGAGCACGATGGAGTTCCCGCTCATGAAGCTGCTTGAGGAGCGTACCGGAATACAGACTCAGAAGATGACAGAAGAGGGAAATCTCAACAAGGGCGAGTCGCTCAGTGTCAATGACGTGGTGCAGATGGAGAGGGAAGACGTCAGTATCGGATGGGGAGCATATGATACAAAGTCCGGCCATCCAGAGATGCCCAGAAATGTGCGGATTTCAAAGGAAGATCAGGCGGCAATCAGCTCGATGCTGGACTCCAGCAGGGAGTTCACCACGGCAGTGATAGCCAGTCTCATAGGATCGACGTGCGAATGGCTTGGAATGTCATTGAAGGACGCAATCGACCATGCACAGAAAGGTGCAGGCAAGGAAACCACGCCTCAGAAACCAGTCGAGCCATTCGAAGACACGTGCTGGAAAGTTCCGCACAAGACCGAAGAGACTACTCCCGCCAGGGAAGAGGCGCCTGCATATCATCTGCCCAAGGATTTTGACCCCAGCGAACCCTTCAAGCATTCGTGCTGGGGTGTGCCCAAAGAGGCTAAGAAGAGCGAGCAGAAGAAAGAGGAGCCGGCTGCAAGAGGCAATCACAGCATGTCAGAGTGGTTCGATCCCAATAATCCTTTTGCCAGCATTAACCGTCACAGCGGCGGAAATATCTGATAAAAGATGGCACAGACCTGGATTGAAGGGACATCCGGCAGAGCGCCGAGATGTCCGAATATCTAAAGTCGTCTCAGAATATCATTCTTGGCATGCCATTTGATTGTATCATTATTTATATGTATATGGCCGATCGCCCCGTTTCCTGTACCTGGTGGATATAACGTTAAATCTTTGTCAATAATATTTATATTAAAATAGTGCGTTTCTTCTCCCTCTTTGAGCTCTATCGCTTCAATCAATTCGATTATTTCATTCTTTTTTACGAATCGATAATCGAATTGATAATTTGCTGTAGATATGTCAATGTAATAAAGCGGATACTTCTTTTCACGAAGCGTTTTAATCGTGAAATATGGTCTTTCCTTTTCAGCAATCTCCTGAACATATGTTACTGCTGAGGCCTTTTTAAGAAAAGCGCCTGCAATCCACCTCTCATTGTCTTTCACACCTTCAACAATGTACATAACTGACCTCTCTTTGGCTATAATGCATATGATTTCTTACAAGGAATTCTCCAAATCTCCTATTGTTTTTCCACATGTACCTTAAAAACTGATAATCCCTCCCAGCCTTCTGGTATGGATTTATCACTATCGTTCTTGGGAATTGCTATTTCAGGGGGGCAGAGAACTACTTTTTCACCGCAATGAAGAGATAACCTGTATTTCAGCCATACACTCCCACCTTCATCCAGTATAGGGAAGTTGATGAGAAAAGCCTCTTCCTCCTCATGTTCAATAAGGAAATTCAGGAATTCCGAATATTGCTCATCGAGGATTTTTTCGAATTGACCATCGGTTAATGCTTTTAAAAATACTTCCATCTTGATTTCTTCTATCTCATCAAATACATCATGCTTTTTGTTCATAAAAAGCTTACCTCCATTTATTACAAATAATACTGCCGGATGTAGCCATACGCTTTGTCGAATAACTCCTGATCCGTGTGCAATTTGTATTTGAGGAGGGTGCGGCGGAGCTCTTTCTGCACCAGACGCTCGCCTTGGCTTGTATGCTGCCAGTCAGGAAAACTCACCTTCTTTACGATGTCATCGATATCTGCGATAATACGCTCTACGATGATATGGGTATTCCTGTTCTTGGCTTCTTTGAATAATTCGGTCAGCGCTTCCTTCGCTCTGTCACCTTCCTCGGCTGGTGTTACTTCCTTCTCCGCCTCGACGACTTCCTTGGCGATTTCGAGGATGGCTTTTAAAAATTCAAGGCTGTTGAGAAAACCTTGCTCATGACGTTCCTTGACCCTTTCGAGACGCTCGCCCAGCGCGGTGAATTTGGGATTGCCGGCGTGCTTGCGAAGGCGGGAGATGAGTTTGATCTCGATTTCACGTGCTTTTTTCCCCGGCTCGGCATCTTTGAGAATGTCCTCCAGCACCTGTGCGTCCATAACCAATGTCGCGATGTCGTCGCGCACGGATTCGACGTTAACGTTCTCATTGATCAATTCGATTGTCTTCGCGCCGAGTGCGTGCCAGAGGAGTTTTCCGTTGCCGCTGGGTGGCTTTACTGATTCGTACACCATCGTGAGCCAGCGGTAGTCTTTCTCGTATGGGCTGAGAACCGGATCTGGCGACAATGCCTCCCAGATGGTACCGAACACAGAATATTCAGCGGCGAATCTGTCGCGAACTTCGTTGCTGGGAAGGCATTGTTGCGCGGCCATGAGGCCTTCGTAACCGCCTATGCTCCGGTCTATGCCGGGGAAAAACGCCAGGCACTTCTGCACCTGAACAGGCAGAGCGTTTCTCAGTTCATCAATGTTCGATACGACCTGCTGCACGGCTTTTTCGTCAAAATCCAGAGCGCGTGCCAAGTCATCGAAGATACCGATATAGTCTACTATGAGACCGTGGGACTTCTCCTGACCGAAGGTGCGGTTGGTGCGGCAGATGGCCTGCAGAAGGTTGTGATCTTTCATAGGTTTGTCGAGATACATCACCTGCAGGATAGGCGCGTCGAAGCCGGTCAGGAGTTTGCTGGTGACGATGACAAACCTTAGAGGGTCGGCTGGATCACGGAAGCGGTCGAGCAGCTTCTCTTCGGCGTCTTTATCGCGGATATGCTGCTTCCATTCTGTCGGATCTCCCTGGGAACTTGTCATCACAATAGCGCTGGCTTCAGGATCTATCAGCTCATCCATTACTGATTTATAGAGAACACAGCATTCGCGATCGAAAACGACCACCTCCGCTTTGAATCCATTCGGCTCTACCTTGGTCTGATAGTGCCTGACAATGTGATTAACCACTGCGCGGACGCGCTCGGGGTTCTTAACCAATACGGCCATCTTGGCCGCGCGTTTTGCCAGATCATCACGGTCCTGCTCGCTCAGGGCGCCAGTGATTCTCTTGTAGGCTTCGTCTATGGCAGCCTTGTCGATCTTCAGCTTCACCTCTGGTGCTTCGAAATGCAGCGGCAGTGTGGCTTTATCGCGGATCGATTCCTGAAATGAATAGCGGCTCATATAGCCTTTTGAATCCTCGTCGGCGCCAAAAGCCCAGAATGTGTTCCTGTCGGCACGGTTTATAGGTGTGCCGGTGAGGCCGAAAAGGAATGCGTTTGGCAATGCCTCGCGCATCTTTCTGCCAAGATCGCCTTCCTGCGTTCGGTGGGCTTCGTCCACCATCACGATGATGTTAGAACGTTCGTTGTTATCCCAAGATTTGTTTCTTCTGATTCAGGGGGATTTTCTGCAGAATTATTTAATCCATAAAATATGGGATGGATTATTTACCGTTCACTTTTTCTTCAAGGATTGTACAAACCGCTCTCTGGCTGTTTTGAGTTCCCATAGAAGTTAGAGAGGGTATTGATCTGACCATCAATACCTCGAAGTGTAGATCCCAACGCAAATACCGATCTACATCTCCAGTATAACAGAATATTACATCCAGGTAAAGAACGGCACTTACAAAATCCCATCCCCATCCTTCGATGAGCGATGCCCTTTATGCGCGCGAGCTCATTGCGCGGTCTTTCTCTGTTCATATACGCGATATGCATTCGATTCAGCTATGGGGATTCTTTATTCCGATTTTCCCATCCAT
>Ga0302251_1000411_pt1 | contig 40850 bp, 30 predicted proteins | sample AAG_RA_Gln_MG_FD_193534 | JGI IMG/M metagenome (GOLD analysis project Ga0302251, IMG submission 193534) | Enriched activated sludge microbial communities from anaerobic digester in WTTP, New Holstein, Wisconsin, United States - AAG_RA_Gln | ecosystem: Engineered > Bioreactor > Anaerobic >... | reverse complement strand
AGGTCGTCCGACCATGACCTGCGGATTTCGTCGGCGTTCATACCGCCTTCAATCTGCCTTTGCAGCTCGTCGGTGCCGGCAAGCAGCCTGAAGAAGCTGTTAAAAAACTTCGACTTGGTTGGATAGGTATTGTAGGCGTAAACGAGCCACTCGATATTTATTGATTTTTTACCAAGAAAGTACTCCACAGGATAGTCTCTGAGGTCGATGCCGTAACACTTTTTACCCTTGTAGGGTGGATTAGTGCTGGCCCCCTTTTTCTCAACCGGTAAAAACCAGAAGTTCCTGAGGGGGAAAGCCGGGTATCCAAACATTTGAAATGGGTAATCGGTTCCCCTGCCCACGCTGACGGCAGTTCCTTCAAAAAGACCTAGCGATGGGTATAGCAGCACCGCCAAGTGGTTGGGTAAATTTGGTGATGGTTTTACCGGAAGGGGCATGGTTATTCGGTGGCTGTATCCTTTGCAGGGGATAACACTCAGGTTGCATTTACGACTCTTGGAAAGCCATCCCTCGCCGTTTATCATCAGGGCAAACTCACCAACAGTCATTCCATAAACCAGCGGAACAGGATGAAGCCCTACAAACGAACGGTTGGCGGTATCAAGCACAGGGCCATCAACATAAAATCCATTGGGATTAGGCCGGTCAAGCACTATTAACCTGACGTTGTTGATGGCACATGCTTCCATCATGTAGTGTAGGGTTGATAGGTAGGTGTAGAACCTCACGCCAACATCCTGCAGGTCGAAGAGCACCACCTCAATATCGCGAAGTTGCTCCTTGGTGGGCTGCTTGCTACCACCATAGAGCGAAACAACAGGCAGTCCTGTTTGGTAGTCGGTACTGCTTGCAACAGGTATTCCCGCTTCAAAGTTACCACGGAAACCGTGCTCCGGGCTGAAAATTCGCCTCACCTTTACACCTGATGACAGCAGGGTGTCAACCAGGTGCACTCCTTTCACCAGCGAGGTGTGGTTGGCCACCACAGCAACGTTTCGCCCCAAGATTTCGGGAAGGTACTCCGGCACCTGCTCCGATCCGGCTTCAACGGTAGTTTTGTCCTGTGAAGTTGCCGCCAAAAAGTTGAAAATAAGCAATATGGTTGGAAAAAACTTCATAGGATGGCGAGTTGTTGCTGATTCTGATAGTTTAAATAGTCCGGAATGCTTAGGGTAGCGTAGATATGCATTTGGATAGGATACCTTAAATGCCAAGTTTAAAACCCTTGTGCTAAAGTAGAAATATTTTTTGATTCCGCCTAGTGAAGCTGAAGTACATGGTTTATAAAGCACAAAAAGGGTGGTTCCGCAGGCCACCCTTTATTTTGCACTTATTTCAAGTTCTGCTAAAGCTTACGACCGGGATACTGCTTAAGGGCTACCTCGAGACATTCCATGGCATTTCTCAAATCCTCGGTGTTCAGCACGTAGGCAATACGCACCTCGTTTTTACCCAATCCTTTTGTGGAGTAAAAACCGGTTGCAGGAGCTACCATGACGGTTTGGTTCTTATACTCAAAACTTTCGAGGAGCCACTGGGCAAACTTATCGCTGTCGTCAATTGGCAGCTTCACAACGCTGTAGAAGGCTCCTTTTGGTTTGGGGCAGTAAACCCCCTCCATCTTGTTAAGGGCATCCACCATGAAGTTACGACGGTTGATATACTCGTCATATACCTCCTTAAAATACTCTGGTGGCGTGTTGAGGGCAGCTTCGGCAGCAATTTGCCCGAAGGATGGCGGTGAAAGCCGTGCCTGTGCAAATTTCATGGCGGTTGCAATCACTTCCTTGTTACGTGAAATTAAGGCACCAATCCGAACGCCACACATGCTGTAGCGTTTGGAAACGGAATCAATTAGGACAATGTTGTTATCAAGCCCGGTGAGCCTCATCACCGAAAAATGGGTATTCCCGTCGTAGCAAAATTCACGGTACACCTCATCGGAGAATAGGTAGAGGTCGTGCTTCTTAACAATGGTTGCCAGCTGCTCAATTTCCTGTTGGGAGTAAAGGTATCCGGTGGGGTTGTTGGGGTTGCAGATAATAATGCCTTTGGTTTTAGGTGAGATGAGCTTTTCAAACTCCGAAATTGGGGGAAGCGCAAAGTCGTTTTGTATGGACGAAACAATGGGTTTAACCACAACTCCCGCCTGTAGGGCAAAGCTGTTGTAGTTGGCGTAGAATGGCTCGGGGATAATCACCTCGTCACCCGGGTTCAGGCAGGACATCAGTGCAATGGTAATGGCTTCTGATCCCCCTGTTGTAACGATGATGTCGTTGTGGGTGATGTCAACGCCAATCCCCTTATAGTAGCTGGCAAGCCCCTTGCGGTAGCTTTCGTTTCCTGCCGAGTGGCTATACTCAACCACTTTTAGGTCGTGATGTCGAATAGCCTCAAGCGCTACCTGAGGAGTAGGAATATCGGGCTGTCCAATATTCAGGTGGTAAACCTTACGCCCCTTTCGTTTTGCCTCTTCGGCAAAAGGAACCAGCTTTCGGATTGGAGAAGCTGGCATAGCCAGCCCCTTTTCGGATATTTTTGGCATGTCTTTATGTGATTTGGTTTGTAATCTATTGATGTGGTGCAGGCTCGTTTGGTTTAACCTCACCCTTAATTACTAGCATAACCGGACTGGTTTTGGCGTTGGAGAAAACGCGTATGCTTTTCTGGAATGTTCCAACTATGGCTGTGTTGTACTTAACGGTAATGGTTCCCTTTTCGCCTGGCTTAACAGGATCCTTGGCCCACTCCACAACCGTGCAGCCGCATGATGCCGAAACATTACTTAAAATCAAGGGTTGTTTCCCGGTGTTCGTAAACTCGAATTTACGGGTTCCATCTGAATTTACGGCAACTACCCCGTAGTCGTACTCCGTTGATGTAAAGGTAATTTCAGGAGCATTTTCGTCCACCTTTTCGGTGCTTTGTGCATTAACCATTGTGCTGCAAGCTGCGGCCAACAAAATGGCGAAAAAAATTCTTTTCATCGTAATCTCGTTTTAGCAAAAAGTTAAACAATATATTGTAAGGCACACTTTTTATCAGAGGAGCTTTAGGCTGAGTTGAAATTGCACGAAGTTGGCAGTGCATTTCAGGTTTCAAAGTTAGGGTTCTTTTAGCTATTTGGTTTAAACTACTGTTAATAAATGTAATTGTACAATCCCACAGCTGGGCCAAGGCTACAACTTGATAAAGAAGTGCACTGGGTTGGGCAAAGTTTAGCAAAGCGTTCATCCGTCGAGCTATTCTTTTAGGCTGCGACCATTTTTTTAGTTGTTTTATGTTTGGCTGAGGCTATAAAAAGTAATAAACAATTCGTAGTCTGCGGTTGGTTGCACCGCCGTTGGGCTATCGAAAGCGGGATCAGCCTGCTATTCTTGAAATGACATACGGTGGAAAACTTACAATTAGCTATATTTACAGGGCAGAGCCCGAAGAGATAGATACGACCGAGGCACACAGCCTAATCCAAACAGGGAATCTGCTAAATCTACTTTTCTGAAATCAAGGGTAGGTTTCTTTGGTTTTTATGGGATGCTCGGATGTTAGCAGATGTAGAATAGCAATCGGTGGCTAGAGGCCGGTAAGCCGCTTAATTTCATTCAGCTTGTTTAGCGCCTCCAGCGGGGTAAGGTTGTTGATGTCCAGCGTTTTAATCTGGTCGCGAATCTGCTTCAGCACGGGGTCCTCGAGCTGGAAGAAGCTCAGCTGGTAACCCTCCCTCCGGGTTCCAATTTCTGCTACCGGTTTATGTGGAGTTTCATTCTGTTGCGATTTTTCAAGTTCTGCAAGTATTTCGTAGGCCCTTTTAATCACGCTGGGTGGCATGCCGGCCATACGCGCAACGTGGATGCCAAAACTGTGCTCGCTTCCGCCGCGAACGAGCTTGCGCAAAAAGATTACCCGGTCGTTGAGTTCCTTTATGGAGACGTTGTAGTTCTTCACACGGGGGAAGGTGGACTCCATTTCGTTCAGCTCGTGGTAGTGGGTGGCAAAAAGGGTTTTAGCTCTGGCGTTGGGATGCTCATGCAGGTATTCCACAATAGCCCATGCAATGGAAATGCCATCGTATGTTGAGGTTCCCCGACCTATTTCGTCAAGAAGCACAAGGCTACGGGACGAGAGGTTGTTGAGAATACTGGCGCTTTCCTGCATTTCGACCATAAATGTTGACTCACCGAGCGAGAGGTTGTCGGAGGCACCAACCCGGGTAAAAATTTTATCAACCAGCCCAATGCTTGCAGCTTGCGCCGGAACAAAACAGCCTATCTGGGCCATGAGAACAATCAGGGCGGTTTGCCTGAGCAAGGCTGATTTTCCTGCCATATTTGGTCCGGTAACAATAATAATCTGTTGCTCGGTAGTGTCGAGGTAGATGTCGTTGGCCACGTACTCCTCGCCTGCCGGTAGCATGCGTTCAATCACCGGATGCCTGCCCTGGGTTATTGAGATGGCGTCGCTCTGGTTAACTGTTGGTTTAGTGTATCCGTACTCATGGGCGCAGCTTGAAAACGACAGTAAGCAATCGAGCTGGGCAACAAGGTTGGAGTTTAGCTGAATGGAGGGGATGTACTCGCCCAAGTTGTGGATAAGATTCAGGAAAATTGACTGCTCAAGGGATTGGATTTTCTCCTCTGCACCCAGAATTTTCTCCTCGTATTCCTTAAGCTCCTGGGTAATGTAGCGCTCTGCCGAAACAAGGGTTTGCTTACGTATCCAATCGGCTGGAACCTTCTCCTTGTGGGTATTCCTAACCTCGATGTAGTAGCCAAATACGTTGTTAAAGCTAACTTTTAGCGAGGGTATGCCAGTTCGTTCAGCCTCTCGTTGCTGTAAATTCAACAAGTAATCCTTCCCGGAGTAAAGGATGCTACGGAGTTCATCCAGCTCGCTGTTAACGCCGTTGGCAATAACAGCTCCCTTGCCCAGAAGCGGGGGTGGATCGGCAACAATCTCCCTTTCAATCCTTTCGCGAATTCGGGTGCAAAGGTTTAGCTGCTCCCCAATGCGCAAAAGGGTGGGCTCGCCCGATTCATCGCAGGCCTTCTTTACGTCTGCAAGTAGGTTGAGCGAATTTTTCAGCTGAACTATCTCTCGGGGGGTAATACGACCAACGGCGGCTTTTGATATAATTCGCTCGGTGTCGCCCATACCCCTTATTCTATCCAGCAGTGTACTTCTTAAATCGGGGTTATTGAAGAAGTAATCCACCATGTTGAGCCTGTCATTAATGGCATTCAAATTCTTCAAGGGTAGCGAAACCCATCGTTTTAATAACCTACCACCCATTGGCGATGCGGTTTTATCAATAACCTCGATGAATGTTTTAGCCCCCTCGTTAATGGAGGTGAACAGCTCCAGATTTCTAGAAGTAAAGCGGTCAACCCAAACGTAGTTTTCCTCATCAATTCTCGAAATGCTTGAGATATGCTCAACTTGGCTGTGTTGCGTGATGTCAAGGTAGTAGAGTATGGCTCCCGCCGAGATTACTCCCAGTTTTAAGCTATCAATTCCGAATCCCTTGAGCGAGGTTGTTTTAAAGTGGTTAAGGAGTTTTTCGCGAGCGGCATCCTCGCTGTACGCCCATTCATCGAGCCGGGTGGTGTAATACTTATCGCCGAAATGTTCGGTAAACTCGCGCAGTTTCGAGCGTTCAACCAGCACCTCTTTGGGTTTAAAGTTGCTTAGCAGCTTATCAATGTAATCCATGTTGCCCTCGGAGGTTAGGAATTCACCTGTTGATATGTCGAGGAACGAGATGCCAGCCAACTTCTTATCCAGGTAAATGCAACCCAGAAAGTTGTTTTCCTTATGCTCAAGTATGGTTTCGTTGTATGCTACACCGGGCGTTACCAGCTCGGTGATGCCCCTTTTCACAATGGTTTTGGCCAGTTTTGGGTCTTCCAGCTGGTCGCAAATGGCAACCTTATAGCCTGCCCTAACGAGTTTTGGGAGGTAGGTATCGAGGGCATGGTGCGGAAATCCTGCCAGCTCCACAAAAGAAGCTGCTCCGTTGGCCCTTCGGGTGAGGGTTATACCGAGAACGCCTGATGCCAGGATGGCATCCTCTCCAAAGGTCTCGTAGAAATCGCCCACCCTAAAGAGTAGCACTGCATCGGGATGTTTCTGCTTAATGCTAAGGTACTGCTTCATCAGGGGTGTTTCCACCATGCCCTTATTCCTGCCTTCGTCCAAGGTGTTTGCTTTTGTTTACCCACAAAATTATCAAATCCTCACCAAGTTTCAGCTTAAAATGTAACATTTTGGTAAACCGGATTAGCAGTTTTAGCCTGATTAAATGAGTAGGGGCAATGGGATGAAAAAGGGCTATACCTTCGGAATTTTTACACCTTTTCGGCGTGTGAAGTAAAGCCCCGTAAAGGTTAGGAGGCCGTTCAGGATTACCAGCTCAAATCCGAACTCGTACCCGCCAAAAAGTTCCTTGGAGTATGTGCTTAGCAATAAACAGATGATGGGCGACAGCAGGGCTATTAGCGGAACCAGCTTATCGTTTGTTTGAAAACGGGTGAACATGCCAAAAGCGTATAGTCCAAGAAGGGGGCCGTAGGTGTAACCAGCTACGGTAAAAATGGAGTCAATTACACTTCGGTCATTAAATGCGTTGAAGATAAGAATTACGGCTACAACAACAGCAGATATCATTAAATGAACCCGTTTCCGCACCTTTTGAAGTGTAGCCTCATCCATGTCCTTTGTGTTGAGGATGTCTATAGTGAACGAGGTGGTAAGAGCAGTAAGGGCTGAGTCGGCGCTGGAGTAGGCAGCAGAAATCAACCCCAGCACAAAGAGAATTCCAACAACCGGTGAAATGTAGCCTTGCGTGGCTATAATGGGGAATAGGTTGTCGGTTTGGGCGGGTATGCTTATTCCCTTTACCTCTGCAAATTTGTATAGCAGAACTCCCAGCGAAAGGAAAAGGAGATTAACGGGGAGGAAGGCAAACCCGTACCAGTACATGTTTTTCTTGGCGTCGGAGTAGCTTCGGCAGCTCAGGTTTTTCTGCATTTGGTCCTGGTCAAGGCCGGTCATAACTATTGTGATGAACGCTCCTCCAAAAAACTGCTTAAGGAAGTGAAACCGGTTGTTGATATCGTCGAAAAACCAGATTCTGGATAGCTCGCTATGGCTTATGGTGCTTACTATCCCTGAAAAATTCAGGTGTAGCTCTTTGGCAATGAAAAAGATAGTAAGGATAACCGCTACAAGCATGGTAATAGTTTGGAAGGTATCGGTCCAGAGCACGGTTTTCACCCCTCCTTTACGGGTGTAGAGCCAGATTAAAAGAATGGTGGCGGTTACGGTTACCCAAAAGGGAATGCCCCACGCGTCGAAAACCGTAAGTTGGAGCACGCTCGAAACGATGAACAGCCGGAACGCCGAGCCAATTATCCTGGATACCAGGAAAAGAACCGCTCCGGTTTTGTAGGAGTAAAACCCAAAGCGTTTGTCGAGGTAGGTGTATATTGATGTTAGCTGAAGCCGGTAGTATAATGGCAGCAGCACGTTGGCAATAACAAAGTAGCCGAGGAGGTAGCCCAGCACCATTTGCAGGTAGGAGAACTGGCTGGTTCCAACCCATCCGGGAACCGAAATAAAGGTAACTCCCGAAATGGATGTTCCTATCATGGCGATAGCCACCAGGTACCAAGGCGAGCGCCTGTTACCAATAAAAAACGACTGGTTATCGGAACGCCTGGAGGTGAAGTAGGAAATAATAAAGAGTGCTGTGAAGTAGCAGACAATCAGAATGATAATTGCAGTTGACGACATAAACTCCTGGTTTTAGGCGCTGCAAGTTTAATCAATTTAAGCCAAAATATGCTAGGGTTCGGGACAGCGGTTTTTGATTAGGTGAATGGGGATTCGTTTTATACTGCTCATCCGCCAAGCATAAATTCCAAAATTTTGTTTTATGCTTGGGTAATTCTTTCAGGTAATCTCCTGCTTGAAGGGATAAAGCTGGTATTTCATCTTATTTTCCTTTAATACGGGGAGGAATTTGCCATTTAATTCTAAATTCATGTAGATTTGTGGAAACTTTAAATTTTATCGAACCCAACTTTCCGATTGTGAGTGGCTGTGTCCCAAGTTGAACATGGGAATAGCCTAAGGGAGTACGAAGTGCCAAAAAAATTGATGGTTGCAAGGCTGTTGATAAAAATGAATAAAGAATAGAGTATGAATGTCCAGTCATATCCCTCAAAGTTGCTGGAAACTGCTGTTGAAGAATTTTCAAAGTTCCCCGGAATAGGCAGGCGTTCGGCCCTGAGGTTGGTGCTCCATCTGCTACGTCAGGACATAGAGGATGTTGATAGCTTCACCAGGGCCATAACCGATCTGGGTCATAATGTGAAGTACTGCAGGGTGTGCAACAATATATCCGATACGGATACTTGCGGCATTTGCTCATCGCCCCATCGCGATGCGGGGCTTATTTGCGTGGTGGAGAGCATTAAGGAGGTCATGATGATTGAGAGCACCCACCAGTTCAACGGGTTATACCATGTTCTTGGAGGCGTGATAAGCCCCATGGAGGGGATTGGCCCTGCCGACCTGAGCATCGAAAAGCTGGTTGACCGGGTAAACCAGGGAGGAGTAAGAGAGGTTATAATGGCTCTTAGCGCTACCACCGAGGGCGATACCACTAATTTTTACATCTTTAAAAAGTTGAAGGACAAGCCTGTTTTATTCTCCACGTTGGCACGAGGGGTGGCTTTTGGTGACGAGCTGGAGTTTACCGACGAGGTAACCCTGGGCAGGGCAATCCTCAACAGGGTGAAGTTCGATGCTTCTATCCCGGATTAGCTAGAGGAAAAATTTGTTTTGGCATCACGAATTTTGGTGTAACTTTATGATTGGTAATTTGGTAAAACATATCATCCAGCAAATCCCTTTAGCTATGGGAAATCGATTTATACGCATTCTCCTGCTACTCCTTATTTCTAGCCACAGTATTGCCCAAACCAGCTTCAACGAGCTGGTAAGCTCGGCAAACCTGAACTTGAAGGAAAAAAACTATAAGGCTGCCGCCGATCAATTCAAAAAGGCCCTTGAGATTCAACCTGACGATACCGTTGCCCTACAGGGGGTAATCAAATGCTACACTCTTTCGGAAGATTACAAGAATGCCCAGCGGTATGCCGATATTGCACTTGGCAAGTTCCCTACCTATCCCGAGTTTCACCTGTTGCAGGGAATTATTTACAACCTCAAGGGCAACCATGAGGAGGCTATTTCTGCCTTTTCCCACGCGCTGGAGCTTAAACCCTCCAACCGAACGTCCGTACAGATCCTGATGAACAGGGCTTCTGCTGAAATCAGGCTGGACAATTTTACCGATGCCCTTGCCGACTACAACGCCGCCATGGAGCTCGATCCCCGCAATACCAGCATCTATACCTACCGGGGGTTGGTTAACTTTAGGCTTGGCTTCTACATTGATGCCGTTAACGACTACACCAACGCGATTGATCTTGAACCAAACTCTGCCCTTACCTACTACAACAGGGGTATGACCTACCTGAAACTTTCCGAAAAGCAGAAAGCCTGCGCCGATTTCCACATGGCCTGCAAGCTGGGCGACATGAATGCCTGCAAGATGATTTTAACCGAGTGCGGGGGTAGGTAGGGCTATTTCGGAAAAAACTAGTTTTACATGTAATTCATCTTCCCCAAAGCTGAATGTTCAACTCTTTTTTCTGAATATTTTTGAAATATGCTAATTTTGTTTGAACATTTGAACCATGATTAGATGAATTATACTATAGATCACAGCAGCTCCATACCACTTCATGTCCAGGTGGAGAATCTGCTTCGGGAGATGATAAGGGACCCCGAGTTTGCAAACGGAAAATTTCTACCCAACGAGGTTGATTTAGCAAAGCGTCTAGGTATTTCTAGAAACACCTTGAGGCAGGCTACCAACAAGTTAACCTATGAAGGATTGCTTGTTCGAAAGAAGGGGGTCGGAACAATTGTTGCCACCAAAAGTGTCAATACCCGTCTCATGAATTGGCCTAGTTTTTCTCAGGAAATGAAGGCATTAGGCATAAAGATTATTAACTATGAACTACATGTATCATGGGAGCAGGCTGATAAGAAAATTGCTGATTTTTTTAGAATCTCGGAAGGAAAGAAAGTTCTTAAACTTGAACGCTTAAGGGGGGGGCCGGACGGACCCTTCGTTTACTTTATTTCATACTTTCATCCAAGAGTTGGGTTAACAGGGAATGAGGATTTTAGTAAGCCTTTGTACGAAATTCTTGAGAAGAATTACGCTACTATAGCCCAACTATCCAAGGAAGAGATTATCGCTATTGCTGCTAATGAATTTTTAGCACAGAAATTGGGCATGAAACCTGGCGATCCAATTCTTAAGCGCAAACGATACGTTTTTGATCCTGGAAGCAGACCAATAGAGTATAATCTGGGTTTCTATCGCGGAGATAGCTTTGTTTACACTATTGAAAGCGAAAGAAAGTTATGAATATGCCACTTTTCTGAATGACACATTTTTGATAAGTCGCAAATAGTAAGGCAGATAATAAAATTCAATTATTTTATTCAAAATATTTGCTTTTTAAATTTACTTGTTATATAATTGTATTTTATTATGTTCAAACATATGCACATAATAATCACAAACCAATTAACTATTTACCAAAACCTAGCTGTCATGAAAAGAAAAATGAATTTTCCACTGCTTTTGGTTTGCATTACCCTGTTTTGCATACCATTTGCTATTTCTTCCTGTAATGATGAGGATGAAGTAAAGACCAACGCTACCATTAGCACATCTTCTACACCTGTTCTTGCTGTTGGTGAATCTGCTACTGCAACTATCAATATCGTTGCCGAAGGAATCAAATCCTTTAAGTACTACAAGGTTGTTGATGAGGTTCGTGCGGTAGAATATGATGCTATAAATAATTTAGTGAAGGAAGGGAATAAATATACATATTCATTTTCCTACACCGTTCAGGAATTTGACGACCTCCATACGCTAGGCTTTGAATTTGAGATAGTTGATAAAGCCAATGTTTCATACGTATTGGGACTTGTTGTTAATACTGAACTATCGTTAAAGTCTTCATTTGTAAAATTCGATTGGAAGGTTACTGCTAGTGAATGGCTAGGAATGGACGTTTTAGCTCCTCATGATGCTGCCTATATATATAGGTTTCATGAGGATGGCACTTATGAAGTTGATATGACACCCGAATATGCCGATAACCTTCATCACTTTTGCTATTGGGTCTTTAAGGAAACTCCTGACAATGGCGACACGTTAGCAGTGATCCGCTTAGTTAGAAAGTTAAGATCGGGAGAAACAGCTGTTGATGAATACTACGATTACCGTATTGTAAACGCCACCCAGGCTGAAATGACTATGTACTGGGATATCCCTGTGTTTGGCATGTTTAATATTGCCAACACATTTACTAGTCAACCAAAAGGTGCTTTTCAACCTTACGGGACTCCAGAGATGGCCTCTGAAGTTGGAAATGATCCTGTTATGAGTTGTAGCACTGTTGACCCTGCCCTATTAACAATTCAGAAGTAAGTATAGTAGTAGTATCCCGGGAAATAATGCTGTTATCCCGGGATATTACTTTTAAACTTAATCTCATAGTAATACCTGAATGCTTGCCTAAGCGAGGAACGAAAATCTAGCTCAATAGAAAGGGCGGATTATAATTTCAGAAACTATGGCACTATTATCACCAGCACTATAATTAATTCAAAGTCTAAGTGGGGCTACTGTACTTAAGATTTAATTTTATTTTACCTCATTTTTCATTTTTTTGATGGGTGTTGAACTTATTTCATCATTCATAATACGCTAAACCAATAGACATTAAATCTTTTTGAACATCATATGAGCAATGTAGGGTTTGTTTGACACATAAGATTGATTGTGTTTCTGTTCCTCAATGTTTTAGGTAGCATCACAACTTATTAAATACAAACAGATGAAAAAAATTCTGATTTCGACTTTTTTTACTCTTCTGAGTTTTGCATTGCTGGCACAAGAAATCACCATAAAGGGGAGAGTTCTGGATGAAAACAACGTTCCATTGCCTGGCGTTACTGTTTTAGTTGAAGGCACCTCTACCGGAACAACAACTAGTACAGATGGCACATTCTCAATATCTATAAACAAAAGCGCCACTGGAGCTATTCTATTCTCGTTTATGGGCTATGGTAAGCAGAGACTGGAACTTGTTGAAGGAAAAACGTACTATGAAATAGCGTTAAAACCCGAAACAACAGAAATGGAAGAAGTTATAGTAATTGGGTACGGAACGCAAAGAAAGAAAGATGTATCTGTTTCCATTTCAACTGTAAAAGCGGAAGCCGTTTCATCGCCAGCCATTCTATCGCTCGATCAATCCTTACAGGGGCAGGCTGCTGGTGTAGTTGTATCCCAGTCAACAGGAAAACCTGGAGCGCCAGTTTCTATTCGCATTAGAGGTACAAGTTCAATTAATGGCAACAATGAACCTTTATATGTAATTGATGGGCTTCCAATTATTACTAATGCTTCCGATCTTACTTCAGGAACCATTCAAGGTTCCGATATTAATCCCCTGTCCGGCATCAACCCAAACGATATAGAATCAATCCAAATATTAAAGGACGCTTCTGCCACAGCAATTTACGGGGCTAGGGGTGCTAATGGGGTTATTCTTATTACAACTAAGCAGGGTTTTAAGGGACAAATGCAGGTCAGCATTAGCTCATCTCTAGGATTTCAGCAACTTTCCAAAAAACTTGAAGTTTTAAATGCTCGCCAGCTTGCAGAGCTTGGGAATGCTGCTGTTTGGGAAGCTCGGAAATACTACCCGGATTTAGCCTATAATAGTGCATTTGCCATTCCAAGCCGTTTTGGAGAGGGAACAGACTGGCAGAATCAAATATTTAGAACGGCAAGCCTCACAAATCAACAAATTTCTGTTAGGGGAGGAGGTGAAAATTCTACATACTACATGTCGGCAAACCTGGCTATGCAGAATGGAATTATAAAAAATTCCGATTTTGGAAAGGGAACCTTTAGGGTAAACTTAGATAATAGGATTTCAAAATCAGTTAAGAGCGGGATAAGCATAAATATTTCGAGAAGTATAAATAATGGAGTAACTACAGGTGTGCCAAACGTTGCCTCAAGTGTTACCGCAATGGCACTACTATTTAACCCTGGGCAGGATGTGTACGATCCTTCTGATGAGAGTGGCTACACATATGAAAGCAATACCCTGTCACGAATTCCCAACCCGGTTGCTGAGATCAACGAAACGAAAACTAAAATTACCACGAGCAGGGTAATTGCTGATTACTATACCGACTGGAATATTACTAGTGATCTGCAGTATAAGCTTAAGGCAGGTGTTGATGCATTTTTTAATGATGAACAGCAATTTATCCCTAGCTATATTAAACGTGGGCAGGGTAAGGGCAAAGGATCAAATGTTGGTATTAATGGGTATACATGGCTTGTTGAGAACACCTTTACCTACATGAAGGATTTTAACAAACATCATTTGAATCTAATGGTTGGACAAACTGCACAAAAGTATGTTTCGGAATCGGCCGATATTGCAGTAGAAAGGTTTGAGGATAACCGTTTAGGCTACTACAACCTTGGATTGGCGTTAGATAAAACAATAAATACTTCGTACACAACATGGGCAATGCTTTCGGGGATTGGTCGGTTGATGTACAACTACGAAAGTAAGTACTACCTTACCCTGTCAGGTCGTGTAGATGGCTCTTCTAAGTTTGGTACCTCCAACAAGTATGGTTTTTTCCCATCGGCTTCCATGGCATGGAGGGTTACTGGTGAGCCTTTCATGGAGTCAATTGAAGCTGTAAACGATTTAAAGTTAAGGTTTAGTGCAGGAACAGTTGGAAACGAGGGTATTCCTTCAGGTAGTTCTCTTAGCCTTTTGGCCAATCGTCCTTACTTCTTTGGCGAAGGGACAAATGCCGAAGTCATAGGCACTTATGTTTATTCCCTGGAAAATGAGGATCTAAAGTGGGAGGTAACTACACAATATGATGCAGGAATGGACCTTAGCCTTTGGCAATCGAGAGTTGAATTTATTGCGGAGGCTTATCTGAAACAAACGTCCGACCTTCTTCTCTATATGCCTATTAATACATCTTCGGGTTTTTCCTACGTATGGGCAAATGTTGGTGATCTTTCTAATAAGGGGATGGAATTTACACTGAATACCGTCAATCTGAAAAATGAGGTAAAGTGGAGTACTGCCTTTAACCTATCGTTTAATAGGAATAAAGTTACCAACATTGACAAATCAGACAAGATTTACGGTAATCCTATTATGAATATTATAGACTGGACCATGATAAGCGAGGGGGAACCTATAGGAACAATTTATGGCTATAAGTCTGACGGAATAATTCAGCTGGACGAAGATCCTTCCCAGATACCATTTTTTGTTTCAAAAATTCCTCGTTATGGCGATAGAAAGTATATAGACAAAAATGGTGATGGCAAGCTTACAACCGAGGACTATTTCAAGCTTGGAAATACCAACCCGGATTTTTCCTTTGGGCTGAAAAACTCCTTCGCTTACAAAAACTTTACACTAAGCTTATACATTCAAGGTGATGTTGGAAATAGTGTGGTAAATTTTAACCTCTTTCAGCTGGAAAGTTTTGACGGAGCACAAAATAACCTGAAGGTGGCTCTTGAACGGTGGACGGAAACAAACCCTTCAAATAAATATCCTAGGGCAAATGCCTCCCCTCATGGCAACGTAATGTCCGATGTAATTGTTGAAGATGGCTCGTATATAAGGCTTAAGGAGGCAACCCTTACCTACCAGTTCCCTAAGAAAATATTTGCTAAAACACAGCTCAAAGATTTGCAACTTTCTATCAGTGGGCGAAATCTCCTTACACTCACAGGATATTCGGGATACGATCCAGAAGTTTCAATATTTGGTGGAAGTGTTTATGGTAAAGGTGCCGACTATGGGGCATACCCTCAGTCAATATCGGTTATATTCAGCATTAGTGCAACTTTTTAGCCACTAACGCACCACCAGTCGATCTTGTTGGCTTTTAGTAAAAGAACCATTTTAGTAACCACTTACATTATGATTTCGCTTCATTCACCTGTTGACATATTCATTGCTTCTTTAACTGTTTATGCCTAAAAGATAAAAGTATGAAAAGAATTCTAATAGTTTTAACCATATTGGTTTTGGCTGGTAGCGGTTGCGAGGATTTTTTAGATCCAGACATACGCTCGGAGTATAACTACAACAACTATTTCCAAACCGAGGATGATTTAATAAGCTTTGCTAATGGTATTTATGGAGGGCTGATTTCCTGGACATGGGAAGGGGGTGGCTTGTTTTTCAACAACTTTTGGGTGCTTCAGGATTTGGCTTCTGATAACGCTTACGAAACTGGCCCATCCATTGATATGCATGATATTTCTAACTTTACTTTCGATCCAAACAACACAGTTTTTTTCTACATCTGGCAACAATGCTATGAGGTGATAAACTCATGCAATATTCTACTTCAGGAATCGGAAAACATCCAGAGATATTCTAGCCCTACCGTTAAGCAACATCTTCAAGGAGAAGCTTACTTTATTAGGGGAATGCTGTATTTTGAACTAGTAAAACTTTTTGGGGACGTTCCCCTTTACCTAGCTCCCACAAGGAGTGTTCAAAACACTTTAATACCCCGCACACCGAGGGCTGAGGTTTACAACAGCATCATCAGCGATTTAAGTAATGCAGAATCTCTTTTGGTTGAAAATCCCTTTCAGTATAGAAGGGAAGGGATACCTACAACCAGTGCGGCATCAGCCCTACTAGCTAAGGTTTACCTGACCCGAGGAGCACTGAATGGAAATGCAGATGATTTTAACCAATGTCAGATTCAGCTTGAAAAAGTCTTGGGTAAATATTCTCTTGAGAATGAATTTGCTGATATTTTTAAACTTAAAAATGCCAATAGAAACGAGATAATATGGGCAGTTAACTTTAGCGCAACTTTAGGTGAGGGTTGGACAACAGGACAGTTTATTGTACGTCTGATGCCTACTATTGTTGCCGATAACGGGGTGTATAATGGTCAGGCTTGGGAAAGGCCAACTGACTACCTCTTCAACAGTTATAGCAGCGCCGACAAGCGGAAAGCGGCAACATTTATTACTGCTTTTGACGACAGCCTGCTTAATGGTGCATACATAAGAAAATACTGGGATCAGGATGCTGAAGGTGGAAGACAAAACGGAGAATCTGATGCGGATTTTATTTACCTTCGCTATGCTGATGTACTGCTTATGTATGCTGAGGTACTTAACGAAATTTATCATAGCCCTACAACCGCAGCATACAATGCTATTAACGATGTAAGAAATCGTGCAAATGTTGGCGATCTCCCCGCCGGGCTTGATTACCAATCATTTAAAAATGCTATTCTGCAGGAAAGGCAATGTGAGTTTGTTATGGAAGGACAAAGGTGGTACGATTTAGTTCGTATGGGAAAACTGTACGAAAAAGTTCTTCTTGCCAAACCAAATGCCAACATCAAACAAACACATACGCTATTTCCAATACCTCAAAGGGAAAGATATTATAACCCCAATCTTACTCAGAATGAGGGGTACCAATAGTAAGTTGTAAGTAGCTAACTAGGTATATTATTAACTTTTAATACACATTGATTTTGCAATCGAATTTTAATAAAAAGCCTGTAATTAGAGTAGATGAAGGCTATAATTCTTGTTTTAGTGGGTGGGAAAGTATTTTTAGCCAACTTAAGAAAAAAATTGAAGAGGACTCGGATGGTATAACTACAGTAGTAGTTGAGTGTTACCAGGGTGTGTTTTTTGACAAGCTACTACTTACTTTCAAGGATTTTATAAAGCCTGACAGGGTGATTACCAGCCAAGATTTTTTTCTTTCAGAAGAAGAGGTTAAACGGATAACCTTTCCAGATGTAACCGACGACCGGATTTTTGGGTTTCTTACCCGTTTACATATGGAAGATTTTACCGATCACCTAAAAGTTCAGTACAACAGGAACAGTATTAAAGATGCGGCAAAGGGAGTTATACTGGTTTTCGGATATGGGGCATCATTACTCGTTGATGAACCCACGTTGCTGGTTTATGCCGATATGCCAAGATGGGAAATCCAGCTACGGATGCGATCTAATCAGGTTGATAATCTTGGAATTAGAAACAGGGACGAGAGTATTGAAGCCAAGTATAAAAGGGGATTTTTTGTTGACTGGCGAGTTTGTGATAGGCTGAAGAAGAAGCTAATGAACCGATGGGATTATGTTCTGGATACTACACGAATGGATAAGCCTGTAATGGTTGCAGCTAAAACTTTCGAAAAAGCTCTAGATAAAGCTATTTCTCAACCTTTCAGCCTAATGCCCTACTTTGACGAGGGGCCTTGGGGTGGCCAATGGATGAAGCAAGTTTGCAATCTGGACGCCGAAATTGATAATTACGCATGGTGCTTTAACTGTGTTCCTGAAGAGAACAGCCTCCTTTTTGCCTTTGGAGAGACAATTTTTGAAACTCCTTCAATAAATCTTGTTTTTGCACGCCCCAGGCAACTTTTGGGAGAGGCTGTACATGCACGGTTCGGAGATGAGTTCCCTATTCGGTTTGATTTCTTAGATACTATGGGTGGAGGTAATCTTAGCCTTCAAGTTCATCCGCTTACTGAGTACATTCAAGAAAAGTTTGGAATTCACTACACTCAGGACGAGAGCTACTATTTGCTTGATGTAGGAGAGGGTGCATCTGTCTATCTGGGTCTTAAGGAGGGGACTAATCCCGATCAGATGATTTTCGACTTGCGAAAAGCCCAAGAGAATGACGAAAAGTTTGAGGCTGAAAAATATGTGGAGTGTTGGCCAGCTAATAAGCATGATCATTTTTTAATACCAGGAGGCACGGTTCACTGTTCAGGAAAGAACTGCCTTGTGCTTGAAATTAGTTCTACCCCCTATATTTTTACGTTTAAGCTTTGGGACTGGGATAGACTTGGTTTAGATGGAAAACCCCGTCCCATCAATATTGACCATGGGATAAACGTCATTCAATGGGACAGAACCACCAGCTGGACAAAAAACAACCTCATCAACCGCATTAGGAGGGTAGCCCAAGGCGACGGTTGGGTTGAGGAGTCAACCGGACTCCATGAGCGTGAATTTATTGAAACCAGAAGACATTGGTTTTCAAAAAAGGTATTACATCAAACAAATGGGAAAGTAAATGTGCTAAACCTCGTTGAAGGTAGAGAGGTTGTCGTAGAAAGCCCCACTCATGCTTTCGACCCATTTATTGTGCATTACGCGGAGACTTTTATTGTTCCAGCCTATGTGGATGAGTATACTATAAGTCCACATGGGGAATCGCAAGGAAAGCGTTGTGCTACCATAAAGGCATTTGTACGAACTTAAAAACCATATAGCGGTATGAATAGTAAGCACTCCTTAAAATTTACCTTACCAATTTTCATGTCCTTTTACGTCATGGGGTTTGTTGATTTGGTGGGTGTGGCAACCGGTTATGTAAAGCAGGATTTCGGGCTTTCGGATAGCCTAGCCCAACTTCTTCCGAGCATTGTTTTTGTGTGGTTTGCATTATTCTCAATCCCCACCGGAATTTTTCAGGATAGAATGGGTAAGCGATTCACTGTAAACTTGGCAATGATAATAACCGGTATCGGTATGCTGCTGCCGATTCTTTCTTACTCATACTTAAGCACTATCCTTGCTTTTATGATTATTGGCATTGGAAATACCATTCTTCAGGTTTCAGCCAACCCACTTTTACTTGATACATCTTCTGACGAGAACAAAGCAGCAAATCTTAGTCTGTCTCAATTTATAAAGGCTATTTCTTCCATGTTAGGCCCCATCATTGTTGCCGCATTGGCAAGATATACAGGAAACTGGAGACTTGTATTTCCCATTTACGCGGCCATATCGTTTCTGTCAGCCTTTTGGCTTTATAGTGTGAAGATTGTGGAGGTAAAACCCGACAAGGAACCCGCAACCCTTAAAACGGTTTTTTCCCTTTTCAAAAACCCTTTCATCGTTACCATGATCTTGGCCATTTTCTTTATCGTGGGATTCGATGTTTCTATCAATTCGAATATTGCCAATTTTCTGAAGAGTAAATACGCCATAAGCCTTGAAACGGCTAGCCTGGGTATCAGCGTATATTTTGCCTCCCTGATGGCAGGGCGATTTCTGGGGGCCATCCTGCTTAGAAAAGTCAGCTCCAAAACCTTTCTGAATGCCAGTGTTGTGCTTACCGTTTTAGGGTTAGTTGGCATTCTCCTTTCGCCTGTTTTAGGCGTAACATGGGTGCTAATTTTTATTACCGGGTTTGGCTTCTCAAATATTTTCCCGCTAATTTTTGCCCTTACTATAGAAAGGAAACCGGAGTATGCCAATGAAATTTCCGGGTTAATAATTTTTGCAGTCTGTGGCGGGGCAGTGATTCCTCCTATTGTTGGAATATTGACTGATGCCCTTGGAGTTTCTTCTATCATATACGTTCTCTTAGCATGTGTTGTTTACGTTTCATACGCTACCTACTACCTCACCCGGAAAGTTTTACAACGTTAATTGTGTTACGAACATGGCAAAGTCAGATATTAATAATGATTCAAGGATTATCCTAACTCTGGACGCGGGAGGTACAAACCTGGTTTTTTCTGCTATTCAGGGAAATAAGGAGATTGTTCAGCCCAGAAATTACTCGACCAATGCAAGCGATTTAGACAAATGCCTTCATACAATTATTGAGGGTTTTAGAGAGGTTTACAAGTTAATCCCCCATAAAGCAGCGGCTATTAGTTTTGCATTTCCTGGACCTGCCGATTACAGAAATGGGATTATTGGAGATCTTCCAAATTTTCCGGCTTTTAAGGGAGGTGTGGCATTAGGTCCCATGTTGATGGATGAATTTGAGATTCCTGTTTTTATCAATAATGATGGTAACTTATTTGCATATGGCGAGGCCCTATGCGGGTTCCTACCAGAGCTGAATGCAAGAATTATTAGTAGTGGGGGAATCAAACAGTTTAAAAACCTTATAGGATTGACGATAGGAACAGGCTTCGGTTGCGGAGTAGTTATAGATAAAATGATGCTTTTGGGAGATAACTCAAACGACACCGGCATTCACCAAACATTAAACAAATTTAACCCTCAGTGGAATGCCGAAGAGAGCGTTAGCACAAGGGCGATTCAGAGAGTTTACGCACAACACTCGGGCCATCAGTTCTTAAGCCAGCTTATGCCAAAGGATATTTTCGACATTGCCATGGGTGAACAAGAAGGGAATGTTGATGCCGCTAAAGAGGCTTTTAGACAATTTGGTGAAGCTTTAGGTAGTTCCATAGCTAACATTGTTGCACTTATTGACGGAGTGGTTGTAATTGGCGGTGGAATTGCTGCGGCTTGGCCACTTTATGCTCCCGCCATGTTTAAAGAAATTAATAGGCAGTATAAAAGCTGGGAGGAAACGCTGTTTAATCGTTTAGATTTTGAAGTGTATAACCTCGAGGAAATGAGTGTATTCCCGGATTTTGCACTTGGCAGAGTAAGGAAAATAAGAGTGCCGTATAGTAATAGAGAGATACAGTACGACGAGTGTGCCAGGGTTGGTATCGGACTGTCTAAATTGGGCGCCAGTAAGGCAATTGCACTCGGTGCTTACGCTTATGCTCTACAACAATTAGATAGCTAAATTTTGGGCTGATGCTCATGTTTTTAAACCCGATTTATGCTTAAAAGTAATAATCATTATCAAGCTTTCATGTAGTTGTTTCTGTAACCGAATGAGAGTGGCTACACCCAAGCTAATATTTACCATGGATATTTTGCCTACTGGTGAGTTGTTGTTTTTTCGGATCGCTGGTTGTTTTGGGGTTGGTTTATCATGTTAAAAGACTTAAAGCGCAGAAATATAGTTCATTAGTATAAACGTTATAAACTTGCTGTACAGATGAAATCATATACAATAATATTAAAAGTTTCTCTTTTAGCTATTCTTCTGGGTATTATGGGATGTTCCGAAAACAGCACCAATCCTAGTAGAAATATTCCCACCCTGGAAGAACTATCTGGAATTTGGGTTTCTCCAGATTCTGTAGATATGGAGCCATCTATTAGAAATTTTCGTGGCCAAGCATTAGTAAACAGGGACTTAACCTCAATAAGTTGGTTTGCATCGGCGCCATACTCCGGAGGTTATCACACCGGGACAATGAGGATAAATGGTCATACCCCAAAATTAAGTTCTTTTCGATGGCAGCCATACCAGGCCTTGCGCAAAGGGAAGTTTGAAAGTATTGAAATCCTCAGCACAACTCGAATGCTTTTCGAAAATGACGCCGTAATGTGGCAGGTGGAATTAACAAATTCTGGAAAAGAACCCATTAATATTAAGGTGGATATTGATATGATTGGATTCATTAGCAAGTATGGTGGTGACTGGCAATGGTGGTATCCCTACCCAAAAATTAATGGAACCGAAACAAAACGGGATGAGGAGGTGGAGAATGTTAGGAAACATTTGGGTGAACCTATTCATGAAAAAGAGGGGTACCAGTGGGAGTTAGTTGAAGGCAAGCCCTCCTATGTTAAAACGATACTGAGGTGGCCAAGCGATGAAGAGATACTGAATGCTAGTAAGTATGTTGCCACTGGCGAAGGTAATGTTTTGTTAGTGAGTGATAAAGAAACTGATGCTAAAGTTGCCTTTGGTATAGTTACACCTCCCAACAGGATTATTACAAAGAATTCCGGCGGTACGGCTTGTTGGGAATTATCACTAGCACCAGGGGAGAAGAGGGTAATTAAATATCTTATGACATATGGTGATGATTTTGAGTTGCTGAAGAAAAATCTAAACGTATGGACTACTCAATACAACAGCGTTTTCAACAGTATCAAGACCAGCTGGGAGGATAAATGGGCTATGATTTTCAAGCCTAACAATTCTTTGATATCGGGTTGCTTTCCGGTTCTTGAAACAGACGATAAGTTGGCCAGAAAGGTTTACTATACTAGCCCTCTTACCATGCTTTACCTTACAAATACTAACCTCCCACAGCATAACAAGGTATTCCTGACGGGTGGTCCACGATGGGGTGCAACCATTACATTTTTTTGGGACATAACTATATGGTCAACCCTATGGGCGGTTGTGGATCCTGTAATGATGAAGGAACACATTTCATCATGGATTAAAATTGATCCAAGTAAGTTTTATGGAAAGGATAATTTTGGCGGAAATGGTGTAGGCAACGGGTATTCTGCAAACTACTGGGCACTTTTTCAGCTCATTCGTGATTACGTTGTGGTTACTGGTGATTATGATTTTCTTGACGAGTCCATTGAAGGGAAAACCGTTCTTCAACACCTAACCGATTATGCCTTAAACTGGCAGAAAATATCTATTTATGGAGTTGAAGGTTGTACGGATGATGTTTATAAACTGGCCGATTTTGGCGATGATGAATGGAATTTGCTGGAGTGTGTGCCCACCTATAAGCACATTGTTCCATCTTTTAATGTAGGGTATGTATGGATGATGCGCGAGACAGCCAAAATTTATGAGAAAAGAGGTGATTTGGCCAAAGCAAATGAGTTGAACAAATTGGCATCCGAAAATATTCAGCGAATTCTTAAACTATACGCTGGGAATGGGGTTTGGAATAGCCTTTACCCTGGGGGAAAAATGGTAGAGGTACGCCATTGTTTAGACTTTTCATTCTTAGGGAAATACATTCCAAACGATATTCCCCCGACAATTAGAAATGAAATGATGGATTTTCTTTACAGGGAGCTAATGACTGATAGCTGGATGCGTGCCCAATCGTTAAGCGACATTGCTGCCGAGCAATCTGACCGATGCGATCATGGTCCATTGGGCGCTTTTGATGGGTGGCCTGCCGAAATAATGGATGCCCTTACCCAAATGGGGTTTCCAGATAAGGCACTTGATTTTTATCGAGCTATTGAACCTGTTACCTATGAGGGTGTTTGGTCGCAAGCCCATGAACTCTGGGGTGATGAGAAGAAAACTAAAAAGGCCAGAGTGCGAATTGCTGAAAGAGGTTGGCATAACCGAGAATCATCGTCAGGAATAGCATTCTCACAGGTAATGCTACGCGATTTTTTCGGATTTAACCCGCAGCTTAACGGTGAAGTTATTCAGACTTTACATGGTTTGCCGTTAAGTGGTAAACTTTACCATGTTTTCTATCAAAATGAGTACTACACTATTGAACTTAAAAATGGGAAGTCGGTAATGATTAAAGAAACTAACTAGCATGATGCGGCTGAAAGTATTAAAATTAGTTGTTTTCCTGATATGTATGATTGCTGAAGACAGGATGATTCTGGCGCAGGAGTTTATTACCCCAGCTCAGGATCAATTTAATAAGTTTACCAACGTTGCCAACGGTTGGTGTGCTGCCGATGCCACCATTTCGCTTCTTCTGCCCGATGGTAAAACCGTATGGCTGTTTGGCGATACTTTTATTGGCCAAAAAACGGGCGATTTCAGCATTAGTCCTGTCAATTCCAGGCTGATAAATAACTCGGCAATTATTGAAGACAATGGCTTGCTTTCAGCATACTATAACGGCACTATGTCCAGCCCATCTTCATTAATACCCGCAGATGGAGAGAGCTACTTTTGGCCCGAGCATGCGATTATTGAGAATGATACCATCAAGATATTTGCACTTAGGGTTACACACCAGAATAATGAGACTCCCGGTTTTGATTTTCGTATTGGTACTACTCGAATCGCCAACTTTAAATATCCTGAAATGGAGTATATCGGGTCTACTAATATTCAAAGCGTTACCGACACAACAATGCGTTTTGGTGCATGTGTTCTTAGAAGCGGAAACTACACTTACATTTTTGGTGTCAAGGATACTACCTCGGGAGGAATGACATGGCCATTACCCTACCTTGCAAGATGCAAGGAAAGCATAAATGAGCCATGGGAATTTTATGCGGGGAATGGCCTATGGACGCTTCGCTGTGAGGATTCTAAACCTGTAGGCGATCGTCCGATGAGTGAATCCTTTTATGTATATGAAAAGGATAAAAAGTTTTACCTGATTATGCATGAAATTTGGACAGTTGGAGAACTTTACATTCTGGAGGCCGACAGTATAACCGGACCATGGAACAGGGCTACAAGCGGAGGGAAGGAAACTTTGTTTGCAACCATAACACCTCAAGCCAATCTTTTTTCCTACAACCTTTTTGCACATCCCCAATTTCAGCTGGACGGTAAAATACTTATTTCATTCAACGTAAACACCACTAATTTTTCCTCGATTTATTCCGACACGCGGAACTACCGAGCTCGGTTCTACTGGCTTTCCATCACTGATGCTGTAGCTGCTGATTACCCGGCCAGCATTTCGTTGCTCGATTGTTATAGTAGCGTTCCTATTGTTCATCCAACACCAATGTCATCCAAAATTTACTTTCAAAACGCAACCGGAAATCTTAGGTTTAGGGGAATAGACGCTAAATCTACCATAACTGTATATGGAGTTGACGGACGAATTTACCTTAATAGGGTGATTTATTGCGATTCTGACCTTAATATAAACCACCTACCCCATGGTATCCTGGTTGTAAAGTTACAGGGGGATTGGGGCTTGGAAACACAAAAAATAATTAACCATAACCCTTAAAATTAGCTATGATATGAAGACAATTAGTATTTCAGTATTCATGCTAACCTGGTGCTATCTGGGAATAGCGCAGGAAACAACAAAGATCTTGATTGATTCTTCGTCAAGTAAGTCCATGACCATGACAGAGCTTCCCGATACTGTAGTTAAAAATGAAGCAAAAGCAAAGGAGCTTGAAGAATGGAACAAGGCGATGAGGGCCTACTACTACCACCGTAAAGAGCAATTCGAAATGCTTCCAGCTTCCAATAAAGACATTATTTTTTTAGGGAATAGTATTACCGACCAGTGTGAATGGCATGAGCTATTCAATAACATGAATGTCAAAAACAGGGGTATTGGTGGAGATGATACTGATGGAATTCTTGAAAGGCTAGGCGATATAACAAAATCGAAGCCTAATAAAATATTTATCATGATTGGCACAAACGATCTGGCCTACTCTAAAACAATTAACCACATTGTTGAGAACTATCGGAAGATTATTCAAAGTATTAGGGATTCTTCGCCTGAAACAAAAATATACATTCAGAGCATTTTACCTACTAATGATGAAATTCACACCCTTAGGAAAAATTCGGATATAATGCTGGTTAACCAACAGCTCGAGCGAATTTCGAAAGAATACTCACTTACCTATATCGACCTTTTTTCGCTATTTAAAACAGACAATAATAAGTTAAATCCCGAGTACAGCCTTGATGGGCTTCATCTAAATGGTAAAGGCTATATGGTGTGGAAGAATGCCATACTTAAATATGTGGATGAGTAGCCTGAGGTGTAAAAGTGGTGGTTCATATGGTGCCACACTGCCAGGTATAGCTAGGTGGAAGGTTTTTCAATTAAAATTTGCAGGCAAATGAGGAGTTCGATTTCATCAACTTTACTGGCAGTTTTTTTGTTTACCGGTTGCTGCCAGGTGATAAAGAGGGAGGTAGAAGAAAATTCATTGGGTCAGCCCGAGGTCCTAACCTTTACAAGCAAACCTGCTCCTGAATGGACTGCTTTGATGGAGCGCACCTCTGGTTGGTTTGGTGCCGATGGAATCTACTCTATTCCACTTGATGGAGTTGAAGACCAAAGTGTGGAGGGAAAACAAACCCTATTCATCTTTAGCGACACCTATATTGGTGAGGTTGAAAATAATGTGCCCAGACCAAACAACATCATGGTTAACAACTCTGTAGCATGGATGACCGGGGTTAAACCACTTAAATCGGCCATTTCATTTGAGTTCTGTACGGATATGGAAGGCAGGCCAACTTCATACTTTGCTCCAACCAATAAGAAAAACAATGATGACGAGTATTTCTGGTTAGGTGATGGCTTTATCAACCATAAGAAGAACAACGCACTCTACCTCTTTGCCTACCATGTGCATAAAACAGGTCCGAACGTTTTTGATTTTCTGGCAACCAACGTATCAATTCTAAAAATTAAAAATCCTACTCCGCAGGGTATTAGAACCTACGAACAAATTCCTACAAACCTGGGTTTTGTTCACCCAAGCTACGGAAGAGTTTACTTTGGAAGCGGAATTTTTGTTAATACAAAAAAAGCCAAAGCGCCGTACCCCGATGGATACGTATATATTTACGGAATTGCTGAGGGTAAAAAATCCCTCCTAGCAGCAAGAACAAAACCCGAAAACTTTGAGCATTTCAATAAATGGACATTTTGGAATGGAACAGGTTGGGTAAAGGGCGTTAAAAATATTGCCCCTATTACTGATGGCATCTCAAATGAGCTGAGCGTTACACCTATTGAGGACGGTAGATATCTGCTAACCTTCACCGTTATGGGAATTTCTGATAAAATCGGAATGAAAGTTGGCAGTAGTCCGGTTGGCCCATTTGGGGAGACAAATGAGGTTTATACATGTCCAGAGTACAGAGACAGAGGGCTTCTTCCTTACAATGCAAAAGCCCATTTTCACTTATCAAAACCTGGAGAACTTCTGGTAAGCTACAACACCATTACCCTTGATTTCTGGAATGATATCCAGAGAGATGCCTCAATCTACCACCCGCGATTTGTATGGGTAACATATAGATAAAAAATTTTCGTAATGGACACTTTTACAAAAATCTTTCGCTTAGTACTATTCGCACAGATATTCATTTTTATTTCCTGTGAGCCAAAAACCAGGCAAGTAATAGTTGACAATAGGTTTAAGGAGTTATTCTATGCAGATTCTAATGGAATTACAGGTGCAGATGGTATTTTTTCTATTCCGCTTCCAAATGGCTCATCTGTTTTTTTACTAGGAGATTGCTTCCTGGGTAAGGTGATGGATGGAACACGGGACATAAAAACCCCCATGCTCAGGAATGCCTTTAATCTTATTGATAGTGATCAGACTCATGCAACTGCCATTGTTAGAGGTACTTTGATCGATCCATTAACGCTAATGGAACCACCCTGCGAAAGCGGTGATACAACTTACCGTTGGTACTGGCCAGGACATGGCTTCGTTAGAAGCGATACTCTTTATATTTTTGCACTTAACCTCTATACTGACCGCTCAGTAAACATTTTTATAAGTAAGCCTGAGGGAGAAAAGGACGAAATTGATAGGATGGCGGAGGAAATGTTTTCTTTTCGAATCAAACAAGTTGACCTGCTTTCGTTCAAGCTTCCCGATTTTACCCATATCGAAACCCACAGGGTTGAATTTGACTATCAGCAGAATGCCATTGATTTTGGAAATTGCGTATTAGTCGATAGCGGGTATGTTTACATATACGGAACAAAAAATCTTACCAACTTTTCCGAGTTACATGTTGCAAGGACTCCTTTAAACAGTAAGGTTTTTTATAGAAGTTGGGAGTATTTTGATGGTGCTAACTGGCGTTCCGACATTAAAGAATCAGCCCCCATAAAGGTTGACCTGTCGATTTCGGAGCAGTTTAGCATCTTCAGATATGGTGATAAGTACATTCTCCTTTCCATGGATCGGGAAGGATCGGATATATTCACCTTCTCTTCCAATTCGCCCTACAAAAATTTTGATGGCAAAAAGTTCCAATACAGCACTCCCGAAACTAGATACGATTCAACTGGAAGATTATTTACATACAATGCACTAGCTCACCCACAGTACGTTGACGATGGCATGTTGCTTGTGTCTTACTGTGTAAACTCGTTCAATGTGCGGGATGTATTTGAGAATGTTGAAAACTACAGAGCCCGATTTATACGCATTCCCATAAGCTGCATACTCCCCGGGGAAAGCTAAAATGATGTTATTACAAGTTAAGCATAGTACCCAGTGAGTTTAAATATACCGCAATTGTCGGGAGCTGGGGTTGACACGTTGATTTTGCTGGTAAGCTAAATCTCCTCATGAATTTGATTGGTTACCATGATGCCTGAAATGACATCGGGAATGCACAATGAGAGCGTTTTGAGCGTGTCGAGAACTTTTCTATGGCGAAATCTATTTTGTCCCACCTCCTGAATATGCTGCATTATCGCTTGCCGAAGCTTATCTTTTGTAGTTACTCCCTCCATATACTCCGAAGCTAGCATGTAAAGTTGAATTAGAGGGAGATATTGAGCGGTACCCAGCAGCTGACGTTCCTGGGCGCATAACTTATAGCGCTTGCCTAAGGCCAGAATTTTTGAGTACTTTTCAAAACGAAAGAGGGCACCAATATAGGACGAGAAAAACAAGTGCCAGCGGTATTCAAAAATTTCATCTTTATAACCATTCAGAAAAATTTCCCCGTAGTCCACCGCATTTTTAGTCATGTTGTTGGCAACCAATGTTTTAATATACAATGAGGCAAAACCAATTTTATAGTAGAAGTTACCTGAGGTTTTTAGATCGGGGAAAGAGTTCACCAGCAGTTTTAAGGCCTTAGGTGCCTTATTGGCTCTTAGCAGCACATCACATACATTTACCAGGTAAAAAAGGTAATCGCTGTTTCGGTGTCGAATGGAGAGCATACCAAACTTTTCAGCCTCCTCCAGCTCGTTGAGCTTGGAGTGCATCATAGCCCTGTTGGCATAGTAGTTAGCCAGAATTCGCTTGGAGTAGAACACCGGGGTTTTAAACTGTTGGTCGAGATGCTGGTAAACCAGCTTAAGCTTGTCGAATTCCCGTTGTGTGTAGTATAGTATAGTAAGCCTAACCACTGCTCTGTAGCGAGTGTAGCCATCAATAGTTTCGTTGTAGTAGATGTCGGAGAAAAGTTTCTCCCAAACGTTAAATTCTTCAGGAACCCATATTTTCCGATAGATTACCTTTTCGGCAGCTTCGTTCATCTTGTTGTTGAGCGATTGGGAATAAAGGTAGCTCGACTTACTCCTTGCCAGAAAGTCGGTTACTAGCTCATAGTTACGCGGGCGGTTGCGTACCAGCAGGTAATCGCGATAATGCTGGATAACTCGGAAAAACTTCATAAAGTAGTAGTCGGTAGGCTTAATTACCTCCATCATTTTTAGCAGCTGTTTTTCATCGGCGCTTTGAATGGAGTCGTTAAGTATAATCCTTTCCACACCGCTGACCCAATCGTAGAATACATCCACGTCAATTTTTTGAAGGTTATCCAGAATCCATGATTTGATATAGGAATAGGTTCTTTTATCCAACGATTTGTCGAATGGTATAGGATTATCCGGGTTTGTGGCGTTGTAGTACACAAGTTGGAGTACCTGGACGTTCTCCCCTTTCTGGAACTGGTTGATAGAGAGCAGGTAATCGAGTTCATGGGGGTAAAGCTCATCACAGAGACTTTGAAAAGTTGCCAGCTTATCCTTCATCTTTTTCGGTACAATTAATAGGGCAATTTAGTAAAAAAAACCGGCTCAAAGCCGGTTATTTCTGGAACGAGAAATCGGGTTGCTAACATTCTTTCAGCCACTGTATGGCTTCGTCATACTTGGTAAAATAGCGGGCTTTAAATTTATTGGGGTTGCGATTTGCCATGATATTATTTACAGCAAAGGTAACAAAAGGGTCCCCCTCTGCGATTAATGTTGCAGATACACGGTAGCCAAGCGCTTCGGCTTTGGGTAACCAGGTTTCATTTAGCCATTTCTGATCCGTAACTGAAAATACCTTAACATGGGAGTTATCGGTCAAGACCTTGGTTGCAGAGTATTTTTTCATCATCTCCAACACGGTGTTACAGCCCATTCGAAATTCTTCGGTTGGGGGCAAACCAAACCATTGAATCATGATGCATGGGACTTCCTCAATGTAGCTTACCTTGCAATGTTCACCTATCACCACGGCTTCCATTTCACCCTAAATTTTATTTCAAGAACTCCAACACATTCGCATTAAAAACGTCGGGTTTTTCAAACATCATGAAGTGACCGCATTTAGGAACCATAACCAGCTTACTGTTAGGAATCTGGGAAGCGCCAGATTTTGCAATATCAATGGTACGACCCGGATTAAGATACCGGTTGGGAATGAGGTTATCGGTTTCAGCAAAAAGTATCAGGGTTGGAACGGAGATGTCTTTTAGGTAATCAATAACCGGTTCGTCAACCATTCCAATAGTGGATTGCACAACTGCGTAGCAGTAGGCATCAAAATCAGAAGCTGTTCGCATCTGAATTCTGTCGGTAATCATGAATTCGGCATCCTTTGGAACCCTGTAAAAATTGGTTGCCAGGTTGTTCTGAATGCCTTCGGGTGTTGTGTACTTAACACCTTCAAAGGTCATCACATCTCTAAACCATTGTTTTTGACCTTTGTGAAAACGCTCAAAACCTGCTGGGTCAACCAGCACTAATGATTCAACTATATCAGGATATAGGAGGGCTGTAGTCATAGCTATTTGACCTCCCATGGAGTGTCCGGCTATCACCACCTTGCCAAGGTTTAGCTGTTCAACTAGCTCATTAATTATACCCGCATAGAACGACATCATACCGCTATGGGGTTGCTTACTCGATTTTCCGTAGCCTGGCAGGTCAATGGCTATGCAGCGGTAGTTTTCTCTAAGAACCTCAACATTCTTTTCGAATGCTCTCAGGTAGCTACCTACTCCGTGGATAAAAATGATAGTTTTACTTCCGCTGCCCTCATCGTTATAAGCTATTTCGTACCCACTTTTTGGTAGCATAACCTTTTTAACAGGAAACTTGTAGGTGATTTCGTCCATTGACGAAATGCTTTTTAACGACTTGTAGGGTGTGCTGCAGCCTGTAAATACCATAACGGCCACTAGACAGTATGTAACAACATGTTTCATGTGATTAGAATTGATTTCTCGTTGAAATGCAAAAAGTTAAATAGACGGATTACCATTTTAGGTGGAAATACACCTGCTACTTCTTGATGTTTTGGCATAATCCATAGATGGCTCTTTTCATGCTACTATCAAAATAGCAGCCATTTAAAAACCATAAATACAGTCCATGGGTTTACTGGTCGTTTATCAAGTCCACCATTTACAGGGCTACCGTAAGCAGCTTGCTTGCTATCGTAGAAATCGCCCAGCATCAGGTATGCACCATGAAGCTCCAGGCTCATAAAGGGTCCAAAGTTGTAGGCTACATTCCCATTAATCTCAGTTCCCATGTAGTAACCCCCACCGGCAGGTTGAATGTTGCTGAAGGCAATAGCAGAACCTACCTTAGCGTTAAGCCTGTGTGGTATGATGCCTCTGGAAAAGTTAAGAGTAGCCGCTGTAAGGCCATATCCCATATTTGAAATATCCATTATAGCGGGTGAAAATCGGTTTACCACGTTGCCATGGGGCATCAGGATGTACGATCCGGAAGTAATGAAAATGGCAGCGGGAGCACCCCACTGGTTCCCGGTAATGACTCCGGAGTACTGTCCATCGGTTAGGCCATCGCCGTCGCCCGAAGAGTAAATAACATCAAGGGTAACGTTATCGTTAAGGGTTTGTCCGTAGCGGTATGAAAACCTGAGATTACCTGCAAAGCCAAAAATATCGGTTGATTTCTTCCATTTCGAAAGGGATACATTCTGGTTGAGAAGGGTATCGGCGGTTCCGATGTTGAAATTAACAAAACCAGTTACCATCCATGGATCAAGCCAGTGCTCGGTATTTCGTCCGAAAAAAGCACCCATCCAGAAAATATCGGCCTTGTAGGGGACATTGCCAAAGTTAAACCTGTAAACGCCATTATGGGAGGCCAGCAAGCTGTTAAGTCCTTGTCCTAGTATGGAAACTCCACCGGCGCCAGATGCCCTATCGCGAACGTAGTTCACCGAGGCTCCAACCTTCCACAATCTGGATACATCCCGCTCGCCCATTAGCTCGTACATGGTTACGTCGTCGTCATCCTGAATGTAGTTTTCGTATAGCTTATACATGCCAACTTTTGCCCGCGAGTAGTCCCAATCCTTACGAACCGACACACCAACGGCATCGGTACCCCAGTAAGCTAACCGGTAACCGGTTACTCCCATTTTATCAACTGCGGCCTTGTAGGGGTTGTAGGGAGAATCGAACATTCGCTGCAACCCTAGGTTGATGGCCCATCCCTTTGCGGGATTTAGCTCCAGCTCAATGTTTTGTGTCTGAAGGTTTACCTGGTCGCCCGAAACCGCCGAACCAAAGTTACCACCTGTACCGTAGCTTACATCGCCCCATGTCCAATCTATCTCGAATGATGCCCTAAGAGTTGCCTTGCCATTGAACAGTTTTGGTTGGTAGATAAAGAATGGAATGATGCGTTGTTCCAAGTAGGCGGAGGTTAAAGAATCGGAGGTGCGGGTTGTGTTTCCCCCGAACAAACGCCCAACAACCTGTCCTTTTAGGAAATCATTTTGAGCGTATATGTTCGATGTTACGCCCTGGTTAATAAAAAAGGCCATAAACTGAAACTCTTTATTTGCCTTTTCGGGTATCTCACCTCTAAAATACTGGTTTGAAGGATTTTGAGCTGAGGCTGAATAAATGGCAATGATAAAACATGCCGTTATTAGGTGTCTTGCTTCTTTCATTTCCGCTAAATTTTAGGCTAATCAAGAAAGGTCAGAAAACAGCATTGCTTTTCTGACCTTTCTGGTTTGATTTTTTAACGAACCAGCATTCTATAGGTTTGAATGTTCATGGTTTGCAGCGCACCACCATTCGAGCTGCCAAAGCCTGCAGCCGGAGTTGGAGGTGTGGCCCCAATATTGGGAGAGGTTTGAACCACCTCGTAGCGCATCACATACTTACCCGAGGTAAGGGTGATTTCGAAAATTCCCTCACTGGTTAGCGCGGTAGGTGTGGTTTGATTGAGGGTAATGGTCCAAATTGAACCCACGTTGGATTTTGCCTGTACATAGGTTCCCGTCATGGTTGTTTTAGCGCCCTGGCTGTACGATTCCACCGTGTAGGTGTTGTTGTCGTTAAACTTGGCGTAAATGGAGTCAACAGCAAAGTACGTGCTCAGCAATACAGCAACATCGCTACCTGCAGAGTACCATTCGCCAACAATACCCACTTTTGCAGGATCATACTTTTCTTCCTCATCACTTTTATCGCAAGCTACCAGAGCAAGCGAAAACAGGAGTGCAATTGCAAGATACTTTCTCATAGTTTTAGTTTTGAAGTTAACATTACCGAAATTGTGTTTATTTGTTAGCAATTAATTAATAAAAATGAACTTGAGTCAAATGAAAAACTACATATAAAGGGTTGACATTAAAACTAAAATATATTTGTAGGCAATTTAAATATCACAAATACAGATTATTATAAATCTCTTTTAATGGTATGACCTATTATCCCCATCGTATAACATTGGCTCCCCAGGCGTACCCAATTCCTGCTGCAATCATCGAAATAATAGTCCCATTCTTAATTTTACCGAGCTGCAGGCCAAGGTGAAGTGATAGAATTTGGTCAACTTGCCCCATGTGGCCAAATTCTTCAAGGTAAATTGTTTGCTCCATAGTTAGCCCTAATTCATGAACCATAGACTCGTACATGGAGCGTTTGAAATGCAGCCCAGCCAGGTATCCCAGCTTATCTCTATCAACTCCTGATTTTTTAAAAGCCATGTCTATGCACTTCATCCAGTTGCTCATGGAAACATCGTTAAGCCTACTCTTCATGTGCTGTTCGTTGAATACGCGAAGCGATTTGTAGGCTTCATGAACATTATCATGGGTGATAGGATTGGCAGTTCCTCCAAATTCAACGCCAACATCCCGCGCCAGCGATCCATCGGTTATGATGTGGGTCCCCAGAAGTAAGTTTCGACCATAGTTTCGTTTGAGGATAAGGGCACCAGCACCAGCCGAAAGGTTATACATAAAGGAAACCGAGGAATCTTTGAAGTTAACAAAGTCGCCGTTGCGGTAGCCCCCAACTATTAAGACTGTGCTTATGTCAGGATCGGAGAGCATTATATCCTTGGCAATTTTCATTGAGGCCACCGTGGTTCCACATCGCTGCTGGACGTCAATAGCCCAGGCATTCGTGGCTCCAATCTGTTCCTGAATGTATATGCCGGAGGTTGTAAGGGGGTACTCCTTCCACTCTTCTCCCATACAAAGTATCAGATCGAGAGATTTTGGGTCAGTTGATGTATTTTTTAAAGCGTCAAGGGCTGCTTTTACCCCCATTTCCTGAGTGCCATCATTAGGGCCGGGTATTACTATTTGCCTGATGCCTAATTTTTCCACAACGGCTTTCTCAGACCATACCCCGCTGGTTGCCTCCGATATTTCACGAGCGGTCATTCTTCTTTCTGGTATGTACACTCCGCTTCCAACAATCCCTACGTGATTATTCATTGGCTTGAGCGATTAGTAGATGAATAGGTTGCTTCCAACAGCTAAACCTGCACCAGAGGCAACAAATACAACCTTGTTACCTCGTTTAACCCTTCCTTCGGAAACTGAATGATGAAAAGCCATTGGGAGGCAACCAGAACCCGTGTAGCCATATCTATCCATAACACAGGTAGTTTTAGTCATGGGTTGTTTCAACACCTCCATTACCTTAACAATTACGGAGTGGTTGATCTGGGTGAAAACAAAATGGTCAACCTCCTCAAGTTTAACCGAGTGGCCGTTTAGTAGCTTCTCCACCACCATAGGCCACAGCCTTACATTGCGGTCGCCAGGAAGTGGTTGGAGGTTCTGAAGGCCGTACTCTCCGGAGTCGAGCATCTGATGGGTAATAGGTTTGCGTGCTGCTCCTGAATAAATTCCGATGTAGTTCCACTGCGTTCCATCGGTTAGCTGCTGCCCGCCGATGTAACCCGAGGAAGATTCTGTTCCCTCAACCCTTTCCAGGACAAATGCACCAGCACCATCGGCAAATATTGAATACCCAAAAGCATCGCCCGGCCTGAAAAATGCAGGCATATTATATACCCCTATGACTAGAGCAAAGCGAATCAGGCTATTGTTTGCAAGTATTCGACTTGCAGTATCGAATGCAATTGAAAAGCTGGCACATGCAGCGTTTATATCGAAAGCTCCACCCCATACTTCTCCCTTTTGAATTCTTCCCTGAACTACAATTGCGGTTGAGGGTGAAATGTACTCTGGCGTATCGGTTGCCACAATGAAGAGTCCAATATCGCTAGCGGCTAAACCTGCATTGGCTATCGCCTCAACTCCTGCTTTTGTGGCAAAATCGGCTGCAGTTTCGTTTATACCCCGCAGATGGGCAATATGCCGCTGTACAATTCCAATTTTGCTCTCGGTCTTAGCCGTATCAAAATCAATTTTTGCCAGGTTCTTTAGCTCCTGGTTTCCGATTGGCAAGCCGGGCGCATAAACTCCTGTACTTTTAATTCTGACTGGTATCATGTTATGTTTTATTTATTAATTAATAAAGGTATCCCATTTGTTTTGCCTTTGCTGTAAGCTCATCCCTGAATTTTGGATGGGCAATGGATATGAGAACTTTGGTGCGTTCCCTGACGGTGAGTCCGGTAAGCCTTGCGTGTCCCCATTCAGTAACCACGTAATCAGTATGGCTTCGGTGAAGGGTTACCCCAGTACCCTCGGGTAAAACCGGTACAATGGTAGATATTTGCCCCCTTTTAGCGGTTGACCTACAGGCAATGATTGACTTGCCCAGGCCATCGAATCCCTCAACAGCACCCTCAGCAGTATCGGTTTGACCTCCTGTTCCTGAGTACTGCTCAATACCAATAGATTCGCTCGCCACCTGTCCTGTAAAATCAATCATAATGCAGGTGTTAAGGGAAACCATTTTTGAGTTTTTGCGAATTACGCAGGGATCATTAACGTAGCTACCCTTCAGAAACTCAACCGAGGGATTATTGTCGAGCCACCTGTATAGCTTCTCTGAACCCATGGCAAATGTACAGATGAATTTACCTTTATGCAGCGCTTTCTTCTTGTTCGTTATTACGCCCTGCTCGTATAGCTCCATTACGGAGTCAACCATCATCTCGGTATGTACTCCCAAATCCTTTTTCCCCTTAAGAGAAAGAGCAACAGCATTGGGTATTTCACCTATTCCTAGCTGAATGGTAGCCCCATCTTCCACCAGCTTGGCTACTTGCTCACCAATTTTCATGGCTTCCTCGTCGGGTTGTGGCGAGGGGAGCGTTGGAGGAATTTGGTGGTGTTCAACAAAGTAATCCACCTCGCTTATGTGTACATGAGTATCGCCAAAAGTTCTGGGCAGGTGCTTGTTTACCTCCAGAATTTTGAGTTCTGCTACATCAAATATATCCTTTTCGTATGTTACGCCTAGGGAAAGCGAAACGTAGCCCTTCTCGTCGGGTGGGGTACATGTTCCAACAAACATGTGGGGCCTGCGGACCTTAAGCCTATCGGTTGCTGCTCTATGCAGCATGTTAGGTACATAGGTAACCGTACCTGTTCCTTCTTTAAGCGCCTGGCGCGAACCAGGGGCATGGAACCAGCTGCAAAGTTCAAAATGTCCTTTCATCTCCGGTTTCATATAGAAATCATAGGGCTTAAGGGTTAACACAGAAAACACCTTCACATCGTGAACTCGGTCCTTTGCCAAATGGAATTTCCCCATACACCCTTGCGGTTCTGAAGCGCACTGAGCTACTATTATGTCGGTATCGCTCTCAATTAGATCGGCTACCTGCTCGGCGTTAATTAGCTTACTTTTATAAACTGACTCAATATCCATTGAATTATGCGTTTAGGAGTTTGCTACATCGATTTTTGCAGGTTTTAACTTCCAAATGAAATGAAGGCCAAAGCCTACAGCTATTGATAGAACAATTGCGGTTGATGCTGCAATTGCTGGATTCCTTACATCACCCTCTATATACTTGTTGAACCATCCAAAGTCAACAGTAAACTTGGTATGCAGATAGGGTAAGAAGTAAAAAACACCAAAATGGACAGCCGTAGCGACAATGGCAGCTATAAACGGAATCCACTTTCTGACATTTTTAACAAATATCCCCATTAAAATAGGAACAAATAGGGTTGAAAAGTAAGCATACGATCCGTTTTGGGCAAGAATGGCAACGCTTAGCTTAGGCTGAAGAAGTTGGTTGCGAGCAATAATAAAGGATGCTATAGCTAGAACCACGATAGCTATTTTATTTATGGAAAGGTACTGTTTATCCGATATATTTTTTTTACTACTCCAAAGGGGTTTGATCAGGTCGTTGGTAATGCTGGTGCTTATTGATTGAATGAGCCCCTCCAGGGTTGACATCCCGGCCGAAACCAGCCCCATGATGATGAGCAAGCCGATGAGTGTTGAGACAACACCATTTGAAAAAACTTTTACTACGTAGCTGGGAATTATACTATCGTTACCAAGTGCTTGTCCGCTTAGCGTAAGGTCCGGAAATACCAGTCTTGCGTATAGTCCGGCAATAACAACGGCAAAAAAAAGAATCTCTACAACAACCGAAGTTACCAGAAACTTGTTAACGTCTGACTCCTTTTTCAGCATTAGTGATTTGGTGATGATGTGGGGCTGGCAAACAACCGCAGCGCCTACTACAATCTGAGCAAAAATTATCTCATAAAAGTCACGAAAGAGAGGGCTAGTGGGGTTAGTAGGTTTAACCAACATGGGATCAATACTGGCAAGGCTCTGGAAAAAACCTGAAAATCCATCCTTAAAGAAGGGAATTCCGGAGAGGATCAGTATTAAGGCTACAATAATCATGATGCCTGCCTGGATGGTGTTGGTATAAACCATTGAATTTGCCCCGCCAAACATCATGTACCCAAAAACAAAGATTACCACTACAGCTAATGTTGTAATTTCGTTGGCATTTAATGCACTTGCAAAAACCTTTGTAAGCGCTACCAGGATTAGAACAATAAAAGCTATCAGAATAATTGAGAGGAAAGCTATGAATATTGAAAATCCTTGGCTCTTATAGCGGTTACCGATCCAACTTGCGATGGATACAGCCTGCACGGATTGGCCATAACGTCGGAAACTTTTGGTTAGAACAATTAACGATGTTACGGTTGCCAATGGGAAAAATACAGCGTAGGATAGCACACCGCTAACTCCGTAGTTGGCAATAAGTCCAGGATTTATTACAAATGTTGCCGCGCTGGTCATTGCGGCAGCAAGTGACAGTCCTACGTAAACAGGAGAAAAACTGAAGCTTCCCAATGCATAATCGGTTATTCCCTTAATGCGGGAGGCGCCTTTGAAAACAAAGAATAGTATTGCTGAAGCGTAAATTGCAATCAATATCCATGTTCCGATTACCTGTGCTGTGGTTGCCATAGCTTTAATTTTTTATTGTTTGGTTAAAATTGGGTTAGCGGTAGATTTCATTCCTTAGTGGTTTTAAGGTATTGTGAAAAACAGGTTTAAATTGTTATTCCACCATCTACACTCAGTACGGCACCATTGATATAGGCTGCCTCCTCGCTTACAAGGAAAAGGTATGCAGAAGCTATTTCCTCGGGATATCCCAACCTACCAACCGGAACCTTCTCTTCCATTGATTTAAGCACTTCTGCTGGCATTTTTTTAACCATTTCGGTAGCAATAAATCCGGGTGCAACCGCATTAACAGTGATACCTTTTCTGCCTAGCTCTTTTGCTAAAGTTTTTGTTATTCCTATAAGGCCGGCCTTAGTTGCTGCATAGTTGGCTTGCCCAAAATTGCCATATAGCGCAACCACTGAAGAGGCGTTGACTATACGGCCATAACCCTTTTCAACCATATACTGGCCTATACATTTTGTGCAGTTAAAAACACCGGTCAGGTTTACGTCAATTACCTCCTGCCATTGCTGTGGAGTCATTTTCTTTAGGGTGGCATCACGGGTTATTCCGGCATTATTAATAAGGATATCAATCCTTGTGTACTTCCCAATAACGATGTTGGTAGCGTTTTCGACCTGTTGAAATTGGGCAGTATTTACATTTAAAAATTCAGCCTTGCCTCCTTCGGCCAGTATTTGGGATACCACTTCGTTCCCTTTTTGCTCATTCAGATCCCAGATCACAACAGTTGCCCCCTCGCTGGCAAACATCAGCGATGTAGCCTTGCCAATACCATCGGCTCCACCCGTAATAACGGCGATTTTGTTTTCCAATCGTTTCATTAGTAATAAATTTTAACATTATTAGTTGACATCGAATAAAGTTTTGGTTTTCAAACACTCAATAACGAATAAAGTCGATAAAACTTGCTGAAGGTAAACCCCATGTTTTGTTTATTTGTGTTTATGTTTAGTATAATCATGGATGTCTCAAAAGATTTAGCTTAATTAGCTTACATATTCTCAATAATTAGTGCTGTTCCCTGTCCACCTCCAATACACAGGGTTGCCAGACCAGTTGCTGCGTTGCGCTTTTTCATCTCATATATCAGCGTGGTTAGAATTCGTGCTCCCGAAGCACCTATAGGGTGACCAAGAGCAATTGCACCACCGTTTACGTTTACCTTTTCAGGGTTAAGCTTAAGGTCGCGTATTACCGCGATTGATTGGGCTGCAAACGCCTCGTTAGCTTCAATAAGGTCAATATCGGACACCTCCATTTTAGCCTTTTTCAGCGCAGCACGTGTTGCAGGAACAGGTCCGTAGCCCATGATCTTAGGGTCTAGCGCTGCATTTCCATAGGACACAATTTTTACCAGCGGTGTTATGCCCAACTCTTCTGCGCGTTTCTCCGACATGACAACCAGCATGGCTGCCCCATCGTTTATCCCCGAAGCATTTCCAGCTGTAACTGTACCATCCTTCTTAAAGGCCGGTTTTAACAGTTCCAGCTGCTCGGCGGTTAATCCTTTACGGACAAATTCGTCTGTTTTGAAGATTAAAGGATCTCCTTTTCGCTGGGGAATTTCGATAGGCACAATTTCATCGTCGAACCTTCCTGATGCCTGAGCCCTCTCAGCTTTGTGCTGGCTGTTCAAAGCAAATTCGTCCTGTTCTCGACGGCTGATTCCCCATTGCTCCGCAATATTCTCGGCGGTTATGCCCATGTGGTACTGGTTAAAAGCATCGGTAAGCCCGTCGCTAATCATGCTATCTATTATCTGACCATGTCCCATGCGATAACCGTTGCGCGCCTTGCTCAGAAGGTAGGGCGCATTGGTCATACTTTCGGTTCCCCCGGCTAGTATTACCTCTGCATCACCTAGCATGATAAACTGGGCGGCAAGAGAAACTGCCCGCAGACCCGATCCGCATAGCTTGTTTATGGTCATTGCCGGTGATGTTTCAGGAATACCTGCTTTTATTGAAATTTGTCGCGCAGGATTTTGCCCTAAACCAGCAGAGAGAATGTTACCCACAATGGACTCGTTGATGTTTACAGGCTCTATGCCTGCTCTGGAAATTGCCTCACGGGCAGCAATTACGCCCAGCTCCAGCGCGCTAAGTTGGGCCAAACTTCCATTGAAATTTCCAACTGGGGTTCGCGCTGCTGACACTATTACAACATTATTACTACTCATCTTCTTTGTTTGTTTTATTTTTACGAAGTAAGAACAGCTCAGCCCCATAAGACCAACCCAACGGAAACTTTTGTGGTGCGACTTATGATAGAAATCTAAATGTAAAATTGGTAAATTACAGATAGTCAAGTTTATGTACATAATTGCGTATCGTATGACCATTCTTTTTTCCCTTGCATACTTAACCATTAATCAAACACATTCTGTTAGCACGCTCAAATG
>Ga0302251_1000410_pt1 | contig 40880 bp, 41 predicted proteins | sample AAG_RA_Gln_MG_FD_193534 | JGI IMG/M metagenome (GOLD analysis project Ga0302251, IMG submission 193534) | Enriched activated sludge microbial communities from anaerobic digester in WTTP, New Holstein, Wisconsin, United States - AAG_RA_Gln | ecosystem: Engineered > Bioreactor > Anaerobic >... | reverse complement strand
CTGGTACAAGTATTAGCCGTAACCCTGATAGTTCCGGAAAACAGGTTCGGGAAAAATACAACGAAAAATCTTTTTTATACCGGCATTACTAGATACAGTGCAACAGCAACGATCCCGCCGCTGATGGTAGCAGCAAAGTTCGTTCCCGCATTGCCTAAAAATCCCTTGTTCTCGAGCGTTGCCCCGACCAGGCTGTCCACGTTTGTTCCGATGAAGGCGGCAAGTGAACAGGCAACCAGCATCGGGAGTGTGATGACCCCAAGGAGGAACGCAACACCAGCAACAACGATACCCCCGGCCAGTGCAACCAGCTCGCCCACGAGCGTTACACCGCCATTTGTCCCGACCGGGACGGATTTCAGCGTTGTGATCATGCGGGGAGTGCCACCGGTCATGCCGATCTCGCTTGCCAGCGTATCGGCAGCTGCCGTTGCCACGCAACCCACGTACAGGACAATAAAAAGGGGCTCCTGGAAGACGCCGTACATGACTGCCGCAGCGGTTGCCGCCATCCCGTTTGCAAAGACATTCTTATAGCCCCGTGCACCGCTGTGGCCCTGCTCAACGCCGATCCGCTTCTTGTACTCGTACTTGTACTTCGTGGCAATCGAACCCAGCACGAAGAAGACGATCATGACGATGAGCCAGCGGGGGGTTGTGAAGACAAGGAGGATGATGCCGACAAGCGCAATCGAGAAGAGCCCCGAGAGATCTGCGGTCTTCGACCGGTAGGCAAAATAGGCAAACGTGAACGCGGCGATGACCGCCATCACCACGATCTGGAGGTCCGCCTGGTAGTTGAGCTCCTGGATCAGGAGCATGGTCATGGCGGTACCAACCCCTTCAATGACCAGCGAGTCCTCGTACTTGAGGAGGATGACCTTCAGGAGCACGGCCGCGATGATCCCGAAGATGATGGTCAGGATCGCGGACTCTTTGAGATATACCATGACAAGCACGCCAGCCCACGCGGTCGAGATGATGTAATACAGGTAGGTGTTCAGGTCGTCAGCACCGCGCTGGAAGACCAGCTCGCCGAGCACAATCATGGCAAGCGTTGTGGCAAAGACAAAGAAGGGGAGGAGCCCGACACCATAGAGCGCAGCAAGGGCGCACATCGTGTACGTCAGGTATTTTGTATCAAAAAACTTCCAGAGGATAAGCGAGAACAGGATGACGACAAGCGCCATCAGCCACGCCGGTTCCAGGTACGGCCCAAGGAGCGTGACCCCCCCGACCAGTGCCGCTGCATAGCCGAGGCCCGGTTGTCGCTGCATTAACCAGTCATTTGTCTTCCAGCTCAAAGAGTTTTATTGTGCTGCCCTTCCGCAATTCCGATCACTATATTTCTATCCACGATCAACCTTCTCCCGAATGGTGTCATCTGATCAACTGCCCAAAAATTATGACTTTGCCGAGGTGGAGGAGCGCTGGAGAAACACCTGGCGGGACGAGGACAACTTTTTTGACAAGAACTCGAAGAAACCGCAGTTCGTCATCGATACCCCGCCACCCTACCCGACCGGCAACTTCCATATCGGTAATGCGCTGAACTGGTGCTATATCGACTTCTTTGCCCGCTACAAGCGCATGAAGGGCTTCAACGTCATGTTCCCGCAGGGCTGGGACTGCCATGGCCTGCCTACGGAAGTGAAGGTCGAGGAACTCAACCACATCACGAAGAACGATGTCTCCCGCGAGGAGTTCCGGAAAATGTGCCGCGAGCTGACCGAGAAGAACATCGCGGCAATGCGCATCACCCTCCGGAAGATGGCCTTCTCGACCGACTGGTCGAACGAATACATCACGATGACACCGAAGTACTACAGCAAGACGCAGCTCTCCTTTTTACGCATGCTTGCTTCGGGATATATCTACCAGAGTGAGCACCCGGTCAACTACTGCACCCGGTGCGAGACCGCGATTGCGTTTGCGGAGGTCGCGTACGAGGACCGCGAGACCACGCTCAACTACTTCGACTTCGATGGCGTGGAGATTGCGACCACCCGGCCAGAGCTTCTCGCTGCCTGCGTTGCTGTTGCCGTCCACCCGGGTGACGACCGGTACCACAAACTGAAAGGTCGCACCATGAAAGTCCCGCTCTTCGGCCACGATGTCCCGGTAGTGCAGGACGAGGCAGTCGACCCCGCATTCGGCTCCGGCGCTGTCATGATCTGTACCTTCGGTGACAAGCAGGATGTCCACTGGTGGAAACAGCACAACCTTGACCTGAGAAAAGCCATCGACCGCCAGGGCAAGATGACCGCGATTGCCGGGAAGTACCAGGGCCTTGACACCACGGCCTGCCGCACGGCAATCCTCGATGACATGAAGGCAAAGGGGATCCTGCACCGTCAGGAGAAACTCGCCCAGCGCGTGGGCACCTGCTGGCGCTGCAAGACCCCCATCGAGATCCTCTCCGAGCGGCAGTGGTTCGTGAAGATCAAGCCCGACGAGATCCAGAAGGCTGCCCACCAGATCACCTGGTACCCCGAGCACATGCTCCTCCGGATGGAGAACTGGGTGGACCAGATGGAATGGGACTGGTGCATCTCCCGGCAGCGGATCTTCGCAACCCCGATCCCGGTCTGGTTCTGCAAGAAGTGCGGCGAGATGACCGTGCCTGACGAGAAAGATCTCCCGTGCGATCCGACGCTGACAAAGCCGAAGCACCCGTGCAAGAAGTGTGGCAGCACTGAATTTGAAGGAGAGGTCGACGTGCTCGACACCTGGATGGACTCCTCTATCTCGGTCCTGAACGTGACCCACTGGGACGGTAGCGGAAAACCGCCGTACTTCCCGGCCCAGATCCGCCCGCAGGGACACGACATCATCCGCACGTGGGCATTCTACACCATCCTGCGTTCCGTTGCCCTTACCGGCAGCAAGCCCTGGGACCAGATCCTGGTCAACGGCATGGTGCTGGGCGAGGACGGGTTCAAGATGTCCAAGAGCCGCGGCAACATCATTGTCCCGGAGGACATCCTCTCCAAGTACGGCGCCGATGCCCTCCGCCAGTGGGGTGCGATGGGAGCAGCGACCGGATCCGACATCATGTTCAACTGGAACGACGTGGTTGCCGCGTCCCGGTTCCAGACCAAGATGTGGAACATCACGAAGTTCGCGCTGATCCAGCTCGAGAAGGGCGGCTTTGACAAGAACACCGAGATCACGGCACTCGCCGACCGCTGGCTCCTTGTCCGGCTCTCCGATACCATCGAGGCGGTCAGCGAGGCAATGGAAGAGTACCAGTTCGATGTTGCACTCAAGGCCATCCGCGAGTTTGCGTGGGACGTCCTTGCCGACAACTACATCGAACTTGTCAAGGGCCGGCTCTACCAGCAGGACGGCTCCCGGGCCGGAGCCTGCCTCGCGCTCCACACCGCGTTCGACTCCCTCTGCCGAATGCTCGCCCCGTTCATCCCCTACTTTGCTGAGGAGTGTTACTCGTACCTGAACCCGGGCCAGAGCGTCCACAAGCAACCCTGGGTCAACTTCACGTACGATGACGATGCTGCACGAAAGGAGGGGGATACGCTCGTGCAGGTTGTCGCGGAAGTGCGGAAGTACAAGCACGACAACAACATGGCCCTCAATGCCCCGCTCGGGAAAGTCACAATCTATGCTCCGCACTCGGTCAATGACGAGGGCGATACCGGCCGCACCATCAACGCCGACGTCCACTGGAGGACTGACGTTGCCAAGCTCGACCGGGCCATTACCGATATCGAGTTCAACCGTTCGGTCGTGGGCAAGACGTTCCGGAAGGATGCACAGGCGTTCATGGACGCGGTGAAGGCTTTGTCTCCGGCTGAATTAGAGAAGCCACCGAAGACCCTGAAGATCAATGGCGTCGAAACCGAGATTCCCGCGGATGCATTTTCACCGAAGTTCTCTTACATGGAAGAAGGTGCGAAGGTGGATGTGCTTACACTTGGCGATATGATTGTGACGATTGCGAAGAAGGAATAATATTTTCCGATTTTCTTTTCTTTAATTTTGAAAATTACGAGAGAACTCACCCCCTTCGGGGGTCGCCCGGCCGCCTCGAAGCCCGATGGCTTCTGCGAATCAGGCATTGCTTATGCAATGTCTGATACTCGTCGGGGCTTCGCTGGGCAGATTACCTGTTCGCACTCTCTTTCAGGTAATTGAAGCCGCCGCGGGGAGTCAATCGCCACATCAGGGGGGATTGACTGGAGAAGGTCTCAACCTTCGACTTCGCCCTTCGGGGCGGCCTCAGTTCGGTTTTATGTTCGGTTGCAGGTAATTGCCCCGCCGTGCCCCGCAAGGCGTCGAATCCCAAAGGGATGAGATGTGAGAAGAACCATCAGGTTCTTCGAAGACCCTGAGACGGGGGGCCATCATAATGCGATCTAAAACCCCTAAGGGAATTCTGGTGCATCAAAGCCCGCCACGGGCCCGGATGTACCACTTTTCCCTCATATCCTGAATTTTAGAGGTCATAATTCAGAAAAACGCGGAACATGGGGCGGAATAACCAGCAGAACTCCGGCGGGAATGAATGAGGTCTCATTTAGCAGTGTTCCGGCCTCCGAAAGCCGGATGAAACCTGCTCCCGGACGTGGCCCGGGACCGGTAGTTGGGTTCCGGCCGATCCCCCGTTGGCTGGTTATCGCCCCTAGTCATGATTTATCATCGCCGGATATCCAGATTCTCCCGCTAGTTATAATACCTATAGGTGCATAGTAGTATTACTATGCAGGCCGCAAGCACCATCTACATCCGGGAGGATCTCAAAACCCAGTTGAACCACCTGAAGCGCAACCCTAAGGAATCTTATAACGATGTCATTGAGCGCCTGGTGAATCTCGCGGTCGATGATGAACCACTGAGTAAAGATGCGATTAAAGGTCTGGAAGAGGCTTTAGAGGATATCAAAAAAGGTAACCTGATCTCCGATGAAGATATCAAAGCCGAGTTCGGTGTTCAATGAGTTCATACCAGGTGAAATATACCTCCCGTGCACGGCAGGATCTCCGTAAACTCCCGTTGGATATTGCCCGGAAAGCAATCCGGAAGATTGATGAAATTGCTGATCTTCCCTACCTTCACATTAAAAAACTGAAGGCTACAAACCCCGCCCACCCCGTTTATTCTCTCAGGGTCCAAAGAGATGTTCGTGTCCTGCTCTCCATCCACGATGATGTTCTGATTATTCACGTACTTGAAGTGGAACAGCGGAAGACGGCGTACCGTGATTTTTAATTGGTCTCACTTTTTTTCGGAGACGGTAACGAATTATAATCTTCAAACCCCTCAAGTGAATTCTAGTACATCAGAACCCGCTATGGGCCCGGTTGTACCTCTTTTCCCTCATCTCCCCAATTTCAGAGGTCATAATTCAGGAAAACGCGGAAACCGGGCCGGAATAATCGAGCGATATCCGGTGGGAACAAATGAGGTCATATTTAGCAGCGTTACAAGGACCAAAAACAAGGGGGGATGGGGTTTGCGATGTGGCAGGGACCGGCCATGGGGGATTTTTCAACCGACCCTCCCGCAGAAAGATAAACTGATCTGTCGAACCGATCGGCACATCCTCACCGTCCGGAAATCGACAACCGAATCAACAACCGAATCGACAACCCGCTTATGCCATCAAGTACCGTGTCGCACGTCCTTTTCTATCGACACGGATCACGTTGTTCTCAACCATCTGCATAAGTCCCTGGCCGCGGGAATTACCCTGTTTTCTGCTTTAGGAAAAATCCGCAAATTTCCAAATCCAATCGATCTCCGCTGAAAAATTTTCAATCGCGATCAAAATCTGACCGTAAAATTTTTGCACGCGATCCGGTTGATCCTCCGTACTGACCACGCCTGAACTCCCAAAAAAATGTAGGTTATACAATAGTATTGTAGGTAAAATAACCTACAATCGCTTCACTAACTTACAACACATTTTCGCGATGAAAAAATTTTCATCATGGTCTGCTGTAAAAAAATCCGGAAAAATCCGGAAAAACCGGCTCACTTATTCCTTCCCTTCCGCTTCTTTCCCGCTTCCCATTCCACCCGGATCGCATCCGCCACAAACTTCGCTACAGTCTCCTGCGGCAACAGCGCATCCACAATCACAAACCGCGACGGCTCAGCCTTCGCGTAAGACAGGTAATTATTCTGCACCTTCTCCAGCGTCTCTCGCTTCTCGAAATGCTCGCGCTCATTGTCCGGCTTCAACCGAATCAGCGCTTCATCAATCGGCAGTACACAAAGGAATGTCTTATCCGGAATAATCGTCCAGCCGTTATGCATCGCCCGCAGCCATTTCTCCGGTTCCGGCACAATGCCCTGTAGGGTCACGGACTGGTACGCGTACCTGCTGTCGCTGTACCTATCAGAGATGACCAGCCGGCCTTCCGTGAGCGCCGGCCGGACCACTTTTTCAAGGTGAGCCGCATGATCCGCGACAAAGAGCGTCGCTTCCGTGATCGGGTCGGTCTGTTCCTTGATCGCCCGCCGGACCTGGTCGCCCACCCACGTTGCCCCCGGCTCCCGGGTCATCAGCGGGTCGAGGTCCGCGAGCTGGTCTTTGAGCGATGCATGAAGCGTGCTCTTCCCGCTCCCGTCAATGCCTTCCAGCGTGATCAACATGCCCGTCATCACACCCGTCCCCTCTGTATCCATGCCAGCGGAATCTTCCCGTGGTGAAGAGCCGTTGCAATGATGGCCCCGTCAAACCCGGCCTTTTCAAGCAGGGCCAGGTCATCCCGCGATGCAACACCGCCCCCCCAGAATAATTTCCGGTGGTATGCAGCCCGCATCGATGCGAGCATTCCCGGGTCAAGGCCGGCCTCCGTTCCCACAGCGCTGATATTGAGGAGGATGCAGCCATCGAACTTCCAGCCGTTTGCCTTCCGGAGCAGGTCCACCGGATCGCCGCCCGAGGGAATGACCCTGCCGTCTTTCAGGTCAAGACTGAGGTATCCTCCCTTGTATTGTGAGAGGTCGCTGCCACCGGTCTCCGTACCGACAATATTGGTGATGTGGTACCCTTCGAGCAGGTCATCCGGCCCCCGGCACCCGCGGTCAACGTAACAGCACTTTACAAGGGATGCGCACTGCCGGACAAGAGTATCGTGCGAACCGGTCCCGCTGATGCGGTCGAGATCCGCGAAATAGATGGATCGCGGCCGGATGGCCCGGACAAACCCGACCGGGTCCGCCGTCGGAGAACAGCCCCAGTCGAGCGGCTTGTAACTCTCCCGGTGCCCGGATTTGCCATGTACAACCAGATTCTCTTTCAAATCCATTGCAAGGACCAGTTCCATAGACGAACCCAAAACCACTATTATGTCAAAAGATCATTAAATCTTATGCAATTGTTGGTCAGCCCCAGCTCTATCGACGAAGCCAGGCACTCCGTCGCCGCTGACATCATCGACGTCAAGAAACCATCCGAAGGCTCGCTCGGTGCTAATTTTCCCTGGGTGATCCGTGAGATCAAGGAATTCGCCTGGAAACCGGTGAGCGCAGCCATCGGGGATTTCGACTTCAGACCAGGCGGGGCTGCCCTTACCGCATACGGCGCTGCCTGTGCCGGGGCTGACTATGTCAAGATCGGTCTTGCGTTCGAGGGAAAGGAACAGGCCCGCGAGGTTATCTCCGCGGTTGTCCGGGCCGTGAAAGAACCGTTCCCGAGAAAGTACGTTGTCATCGCCGCATATTCCGACTATGAACGGATGCACACCATCTCCCCGTTCGACATGGCCCCCATCGCCGCTGACTGCGGGGCGGACTTTGCCATGGTCGACACCGGCATCAAGGACCGGCAGAGCACGTTTGCCTTCATGGATGAGAAAGCACTTCTCTCGTTCACGGAAGGCAACCGGAAACTCGGCCTTGGCACCGCCCTTGCCGGTGCCCTGAAGTTCGAGGACCTGGATGCACTCAAGCGGATCAACCCCGAGATCATCGGCGTCCGGGGGATGGTCTGCGGTGGCGACAGAAATGCAACAGTTCGTGAAGACCTGATCAATAAGGCGCTTGCGCTGATCCGGTGATGATCATGTTTGTGGAAAAACTGGATGTTCCCCTCTTCTTAACCTTCGATGATGTCCTGCTGGAACCGCTGGCATCCTGGGTCGAACCTTCCGAGACCGACACACGCTCACGGTTCTCGAAAAATATCGGCGTCAATATCCCGCTCGTCTCTGCAGCAATGGATACCGTGACCGAGGCACAGATGGCCATCACGCTTGCACGCCTTGGCGGTATCGGTGTCATCCACCGGAACATGACGCCCGAGCACCAGATGCAGGAAGTCGTTGCCGTCAAACAGGCCGAAGAACTCATCGAGCGCGACGTACTCTATGTTGAGGACACGGCAACGGTCTCGGATGCTGAACACCTGATGCACCAGTACAACATCGGGGGCGTGCCGGTAGTTGCCAAAGAGAAGATCATCGGCATCGTGAGCCGGCGGGACGTAAGGGCTATTGTGCAGAAGAGCGGCAATGAGAATATCACCACGATCATGACCCGGAAGCCGATTGTCGGTGGAGAGGACATCACTGCCGAGAAGGCCCTTGAGATTATGTACACCAACAAGGTGGAGCGGCTGCCCATTGTCAATACAAAAGGAAAACTGATCGGCATCGTCACCATGCAGGACATTCTGGAGAAACGGCAGTACCCGCTCGCCTGCCGGGACAAGAGGGGCAACCTCCGTGTTGCGGCGGCTGTAGGTCCGTTCGACTTTGCCCGCGCCGATCTCCTGGACCAGAATGGGGCGGATTCTCTTGTTGTTGACTGCGCCCACGGTCATAACATGAAAGTTGTCGCTGCCGTGAAGGAGATCAAAGGCAGCGTAAAAGCAGATGTGGTTGCCGGGAACATCGCGACAAAAGAGGCAGCAGCGGCACTGCTCGATGCCGGCGTTGACGGTATCAAGGTGGGTATCGGCCCGGGCTCCATCTGCACGACCCGCATCGTTGCCGGGACCGGCGTTCCGCAGATCACGGCCGTTGCACAGGTGGCGGAGGTTGCCCATGAGGCAGGCATCCCGGTCATCTCGGACGGGGGTGTCCGGTTCAGTGGCGATGTGGCAAAAGCCATCGCCGCCGGAGCAGACACTGTCATGATGGGGAGCATGTTTGCCGGGACCGACGAGTCGCCCGGCAAGGTCATCACGATGAAAGGCCGGCGCTACAAGCAGTACCGTGGCATGGGTTCTCTTGGCGTGATGAGCAGCGGGCAGTCAAGCGACCGGTACTTCCAGAAGAAGGAGATCGGGGCTACCAAGTTCGTTCCTGAAGGCGTCGAGGGAGTCACCCCCTATGTCGGCCACGTGGGCGAGGTCATCTACCAGCTCGTTGGCGGGCTCAAGTCCGCGATGGGATATTCCGGTGCAAAGACCATCGGCGACATGCACACGAAGGCCCGGTTCGTCCGGATCACCAACGCCGGCATGACCGAGAGCCACCCGCACAACATCATGATCACTGACGAAGCGCCGAACTACCGGCTCTTCGAATAATTTTTCACCCGATTTCTCCGGCAGGATAATAAGATCCCGCGGTTTATTCTATCCTGACGTGATCGTATGCATACATCCTCGTTGAAATGGGGCGCATTTCTTGTCCTGCTCTTCCTCGTCCCCTGCGTGACGGCGTTCTCTGTCTCCTCAACAACCGTGGATCCCGCCATCCTCAATCCCGGCGACTCCGTGAACGTGACCACGAAGGTGTATGTTGCCTCGGGCACCCCGTTCTCTGCCTTTGACGACCTCCAGTTTGTGACAACGCTTGATGACCCGGTCTGGGTCTATACCGTAATCATAGGCGGCGTAGAGAACACCCGGCCCGCCGACCGCGGGAAGATACTGACTATCGGGGGATACGAGCTCTCCTATCCTGCAAACGAGGAAGTTGTTGTCGATATCGCGCTGAAAGGCCAGGTCTCTGCGGCTACTCCTGAGGGGACAGAGCTCCCCCTTATCACGGTGCAGGAGCTGGATGCGCGGAGCAGAGTGATTACATCGTCAGTTACGGAGATCAGGCACCTCATCGGCAAACCCACCCCCACGCCAACCCCGGAGTACGGCCAGATTGTGATCACTTCAGATCCGGAGGGGGCAAACGTGTTCCTGGACAACACCCTGCGGGGGATTACTCCCGTTACCCTGAAAGCCGTGTCCAATGGCCGGCATACCGTAACACTGAGGCTGGAGGGATACGAAGATGTGGTCCGGGAAGTGACCGTTACCGCCGATTCCCCGCAGGTCATCGCTTCCCTCGCCCGGCAATCGTCCACTCCGGCAACGGCTTCCCCGTCAGTTCCCGCTACCGCAGTACAGGGAACACAGACCACTCCCGCACCACAGCCGGCAGCGGCAACAACCGGTTCCCTCTCGATCACGACAACCCCGCCCGGTGCACTCGTGTTTATCGATGGGCAGATGAAAGGCATCAGCCCGGCAACCATCCCCGGGCTTGCTCCTGGGCCGCACAAGATCCGGCTGGTCCTGGACGGATACCAGGACTTCGAGACAACAACAGAGATCGCTGCCGGGTCAACCTCGGAATTTGTCACCGGGCTCTCCACCCGGAAAACAGTCCCCGGATTTGAAATCCTTGCTGCCCTTGCTGCAGTCAGCCTGGTTCTTATCGCCCTCTCCTGCCGGAAGAGGGACTCATAACTCCAAGAAACAGGCATCTACTTTTTTCATAATGCTTTTCCCTTTCAGCGCACCAGTCAGAATGTGGATATCTACATTTTGCGGCACGGGAAGGCGGAGGAGAGCACATCGGAAGGCGGCGATGCTGCGCGCCGGTTGACAAAGAAGGGTTCCGAAGAGATCCTCGGCGTCGGGCTCTTTTTGGCCGCGCAGGATCTGGAGTTTGATCTCATCGCTGCAAGCCCGCTTGCGAGGGCCCAGGAGACCGCGGCGATCATTGCTAGCGTCCTCGAATACAAAAAGAAGCCGGCATCATGGGACGTGCTTGTGCCGGGCAGCGAGACGGATGCGGTCTGCCACGAGATCAGCCGTCACGGGAAATCCTCTGCCATTCTTCTCGTAGGCCACGAACCGCTCCTCTCCTCACTGATCAGCAGGATCATTGCGGGAACCGAAGATGCAGGGATCGCGATGACCAAGGGTGGGCTCGCAAAGATCCGCGACGTCTCCTTCACACAGCGCCCATCCGGGGAGCTCCACTGGCTCCTCACGGCAAAGCAGATGATCCTGTGGAAGTGAAAGGAACGCTTCCGCATCCTATCGCAACACCCAAAAATCCCTGACACCAACGATTGATCCATGACAGGTAACCCGGTGTACCGGAAAGCGACGTTTGCGGCCGGCTGTTTCTGGGATGTTGAGGCTGCATTCCGGAACCTCGACGGGGTACTGGAAACTGTCGTGGGCTATACCGGCGGCACTGTTCCGGAGCCCACCTACGAGCAGGTTGCCGCGGGCATTACCGGCCACGCGGAGGCTGTGGGCGTTGTCTTTGATCCATCCGTTGTATCGTACGGCCAACTTCTCGATGCGTTCTGGAAAATGCATGACCCAACTCAGGAAGGCGGGCAGGGGGAATATTCCGGGCCGCAATACCGTTCATTGATTTTTTATCATGATGAAGAACAGAAAGAGGCCGCCCGTGCCTCCCGCGACCGGCTGGCAGCAGAAAAGCGGTACGGAGACCGGCCCATCAGGACGGAGATCCTCCCCGCCACAACATTCTGGCCTGCCGAGGAGTGTCACCAGCAGTTCTACGCCAAGTGCGGGCAGTCGTTTGTCACCAGCCGGCAGATATGGGAGTGAAGACCTCCCGGGCCCCGCACCTCGTGGACCGGGCAGGATCCGTGATATTTGCGGCCCGATCTCCGCGTTCTTTGGTATAACCGCGCGGTTTGATCAGCGTACCCTGGCTATTTTACCAATATATGTGCAGCAGCACCCGATGTTCTGATCAGAGTGTTTCGTTTGCCCCATGCAGGCAAAGAAGCACTCGTATCCGGCAAGACCTGTCGTGGAGGTCTGCGGGAGAACGGCTGCCGGCACACTTTCCCCGGCACCCACTCACCGGCGGCCTTCCGTGCATGTCCCGGATAGTACAGACCACCAGAGGGCTTACTGCCTTCAGGACACCAGCCAGCGTCCTGTAGCAAAAAGCCAGGAGACCATGCCATGACCTCACCAGAAATCCCGGCCCCGGGCACACACCTTCCTCTCGCACACCAGAATGCCCGGGAAGGATCCCCGGCCGGCACCCGTGCACAACCGTACCGGATGCCCGCGATGGGATGGATCCGGGAGATTGCACCCAGCGAGAACTGGCGCACGACCACCATACTCCGGCGCCACCGCGATTCCTCGCTATCACCAGCACCATAACAGAACTGTCCTTTGCACACGGGACGGTTCAGTCATTGTTCCATACCGCTGTGCCGGGAGACCAGCCCGGCACAGTCCACTCCTCTTCTAAAAAAGGATAAAGAAAATTTCGTTACCGGATCTTCGTCCCCGGATCGACCGGCTTCAACGGCACGAGTAGCGAGGCCGCGTCCCCGGCAGCGAGCACCATGCCGTTGCTCTCGACACCAAAGATCTTCGCGGGCGCCAGGTTCGTGACCACAACGACATCTTTTCCGACAATCTCTTCGGGCTTGTAGAACTGCTGCATGCCGGCAACGATCTGGCGCTTCTCGCTCCCGATGTCTACCATCAGTTTGAGGAGCTTGTTCGACTTCGGCACGGGCTCGGCCGAGAGGACCTTTCCGGTCCGCAGGTCGAGTTTCTGGAATTCTTCGAAAGTAACCACGGGGATCTTCTCCGCTTTCTTGTTTGCGTCTGCTACACGCTTCTGCAGGAGCGCGTCAAGCTCCTTCACCTGCGCCTCCTCCATCTTCACAAAGAGAGGGGTCGGGGGCTTGAGGCAGGCCTCGGGCACCGCGTGCAGCGCATCGCTGACCGGGTGTTTTTCCACCTCGTCATAGAACCCGAGCTCCTTCCAGCACCGCTCTGCCGCATCCGGCATCACCGGCTGGATGAGGAGGGCGAGGGCTTTGACGATCTGGCAGGCGTTCTTGATGACCTGCGCCGCTGCAGCCCTGTCAGTCTTGACCAGTTTCCACGGTGCGTTCGTCTGGATGTAGGTGTTCCCGAACGCGGCAAGGCCCATCACTGCATCAACTGCCCCCTTGAACTCGTAGTCCCGCATCAGCTGGTCAACATTTGCGAGAGTCTTTTCGATCTCGGCCATAATCGCCGGGTCAACTTCCCCGCCCGGCACGCCCTCGAACTCCTTCTGCGCAAAGTAGAGCGTGCGGTACACGAAGTTGCCGAAGATGTTGACCACCTCGTTGTTGATCCGCTCGGCAAAGAGCGGCCAGGCAAAGTTCAGTTCCTTGGTGTGGCTTGTGTACGACAGGAGATAGTACCGCAGGTAGTCCACGGGCAGGCCCTTGTCCAGGTAATCGTCATTGGTCCAGACCACATACCCCCGGGACTTCGAGAACTTGTGGTCGTCGACCTTGACCATCCCGCTTGCAACAACCGCGTGCGGCACTCCATAACCAGCGCCTTTGAGGAGCGCCGGCCAGAAGATCGAGTGGTGGTAGATGATGTCGCCACCAATGAAGTGCGTGACCCTGTTCTCCCCGCACCAGTACCGCTTCCAGTCCTTATTGTTCGCCTTCGCCCATTCCTCGGTGAACGCGATATACCCGATCGGGGCGTCGACCCAGACATAGACCACGAGGTCGTCACGGCCCGGGAACTTCACGCCCCAGTCAAGTGTCCGCGTGATGCACCAGTCATGGAGCTCATCCTTGATCCATCCGATCGCGTAGTTCTTCGCATTGGTCGTGCCCCGGAGCTGGTCGAGATGAGGGAGAAGGAAGTCCTTGAACTCCGAGAGTTTGAAGAAGAAATGTTCCTGGTCCCGGAACTCCGCCTTCGTGCCGCAGACCTTGCAGACCGGGTCCTTGATCTCGCCAGGCTCCAGGTGCTTTCCGCACCCCTGGTCGCATTCGTCGCCACGGGCCGGCTTACCGCAGTGCGGGCAGATCCCCTCGACATAGCGGTCGGGAAGGAACCGCTTGCATTTCGTGCAGTAGGCCTGGTGGACGACCTGCTTGTAGATGTAGCCGTTCTTCTCCAGCCGGGAGACAATGTCCTGCGTCCGGTGGTGATTGGCCGGGTCGTCTGTCATGCCGAACCGGTCGAAGACGACCCCCATCCGCTTGAAGGTCTCGTCGAAGTGCTTGTGATATTTCTCCGAGAGTGCCCGGGGCGTGGTACCGGACTCCTCGGCAGAGACGACGATCGGGGTCCCATGGTTGTCAGAACCGCAGACGAAGACAACCTCCTCGCCTGCCCGCCGCATGTAGCGGACATACGCATCGGCAGGTACGTATGTTCGCAAATGGCCAAGATGGCAGGGGCCGTTGGTGTACGGCAGCCCGCAGGTGACGAGCAGCGGCGTTTGATTCATCACTATGTTTTAGATGGTTCTGCGTAATAAGATCTGTAGATGGCAAAACAGCTGGACCTCCCTACGCGGGCATTTGGTGCGGAACCTCCGGTCCCGGACCGTGCGGTGCTCGCCGACTGGATCGCAGAGCACCGGGGCAGGCTTGCTGACATCATCACGTACCGACTCGACCAGTCCCTTGCGCCACAGCTCCCGGCGGGGATCGGGACGCCCTGCGCCGGGGGAAGATTCTACGCGAACCGTATCCGTGAATGCATCGAAGGGATCACGGAAAACCGTGCAACCGGGGAACTGCATGCCGATACTCCCGACATCATCGAGGATGCGGCAGCAATCGTGGTACAGAAGAAGGACGCATGGTGCGCCATGCCCGCGCCGCATGCACTCGGCATACAGGACGCGTATTATGGCGATGACGATGAATGGAACGATGCAATCTGCGGAATCTACCGCACGCTGATGCGAACCATGCGGGATACGGGTGTTGCTGGCCACGTCCTGATCGGTGAGCAGGCAGGCAACCCGGAACTCGTCGCGCTTGCCGGGCAGAAGGTCTTCTTCTTCACGCCTAAACCGGACCGCGAAATCCTTACAGGCATCCTCGAACACCAGCAGCAGGTTGCAATCACACAAGGCCGGCTGGCGACACTCTTCGACCTCATGAATGAATATACAGTCAGGAAGATCTTCCTGCTCGACCCGGATGACAGCGCAATCAGACTCGCCCGCACCCACTTTGACCCGGACCAGATTGTCGGGGCGGGATATTGCACGGATGAGTGCGACGCGTACTGGAAGGGTGTTGTTGAGCGATCGGTGTACGTGCGATAATTCTGGAATTATTGAATATTTACCAAGTCTTTTACTCTTTTTAGAAATTTTTCTGCTCTGTAGAAATCCTGTGTTGGATTGCATTAGATAGGGATGGGGCTACGGGCGCTCGGGGTCTCCCGACCCTCGCCCCGCGAAGAATCCATCGGATTCTTCTCATCCTTACAGTCTGACGACGGTTCGGACCGTGGAGCATGATGCACATTGAAATCTATGGGAAAAAATCTGCCTACGAGATGACAGGGAATTAATGCCGCCGCGGGGCGCCCTTCGGGGCGGCGGCCGTTTATCGCAAATGGGGGTATGGGGGCATCAGCCCCCATCATTGAGAAAGAGAATTTTAATAGAGTAAGAAAAATTTTACCCGCTCATCACATGCTTCACTGACGGGATACTGACCTGGTTGTAGAAATATTCCTGCTGCCCGTCCGGGAATGTTATCGTTGTCACCGCGGGAGAGAAATCCGGGGAAACGAGCGGCGCAAACCAATAGTTCTTTAATACGTTCTCCGCACGCTCGAACGAGACGGCCGGTGTTGTCATCACCGTTGCGCCATCTTTTGTTGAGACTGACGCAAACCTGGGCACGAGAACACGGGCGGAAGACGAGGTTGCCGAGGTCACGGTTGTCTTCGCAGAGGATCCGCTGTCAAAGGCTTTCTGGAGTTCGCTTGCAGGGTCTGCGATCTTGAAGAAGACCGCTCCCTGTTCGAGGAACGTGAGCTCGTAGTTCAGGTCGACCTGCGCAGTGCCAGCCGGATCAAGGTCTATGGAGAGCGAATGCATGGTGAATGCCTGCACCGGCACGACTACGAGAGTCATGAGGCAGATGAGGGTGATGGGAAGGATGAACTTCTTCATATGATTCCCTTGGACAAGGGGGATGATAAAAACAGCGGATGGGCGGAGTACTAATAATCACCGACTTGGCTCAGGCACTCCACCTATGAGGCGGAGAACAAGGAAGGTCAGTACTTCTCCGCCACCTTAACCAATTCCTCGAAATGCCGGCTCTTTTTGAAGAGCCACCAGGTAAAGCGCTCAACGACCGTGAAATGGAACGAGCCGCCGGCAGCGTTGGGGTGCCCGCCGCCCCCGAACTCGCGGGCAATGAGGTGGCTGATCGGCGGGACCGACCGGATCGAGAACTTGCCGTCCTTTCCGATGATCACTTCGATCTCGGTCTTCTTCTCGTCACGGATGAAATGGGCGGTCTCGCTCGGGTACCCGTACAGCGGTGCAAACGCGATCCGGTATTTCGTCCCGGTGAACGTTGTCTGCCGGAGGCTGTGTTTCATCATCGACTCCATCTCGTTTTTGATATCCGCGTACTCGCGCTCGATCAGCTCGTCCGTAAAGACCCCCTTGACAAGGCAGTCGCGGACATGGTCCCGGTTCTTCTTGCGCTGGAGCACCTGCCCGAGCACGGCCGAACGGGGATCGGCATGCTTCCAGAGATCGTAATCGCAGACAACCCGGGCAACCTCGGTTGCTACCGGATCGCCGGGCATAAGGTTGCGGGCAACGATTCCCGTGCCGCAGGTCGACGTATCGACCCGGAGAAGGGAGACTGCACGCCCGATCTTCTCGATCTCCTCCTCCCGCCAGCGGTGGTGGTCGCGCCACTCCACAACCCACCCGTTCTTCTTCGCCTTTACCGCGATGAATTCCGCATCCGGGTGGTACCCGAGATCGGAGAGAGAGAGCAGATCGCCCTTTCCGTCACAGGATGCGACCAGCGAGAAGAGCGGGGCGAACTTCCCCACGGAACTCCAGAGGGTAAAGACACCGTCATTCCCGAACTTCATGCGGTGCACCGCGTCAGCACCCACTGCGTCAAGATCATTGTGCGTAAGGTGGACGACATGTCCTGCGCGGCTCCTGATCGCGTTTGCAAGGCCGGAGTCTTCACTGTTGTTCGGCGACGCCATTGGTTATTACTATCTTCCGGGCCTATAAAAATGAACGCCCGGGGCGCGGGTCATGGAACAACGGGGAACAAATCATTTATTAGTCAACAGGAACAACATTTGTATCCCTGCCCTAGTAGCTCAGCCCGGGAGAGCGCCAGACTGAAGATCTGGTTGTCGCCTGTTCAAATCAGGCCTGGGGCACTATTCTTTTCCCGACTCCTGCACAAGGAGCATACGCCCTATACAGAGGAGCATCCCCACGATCACCATGAGCTCGGACATCCTACCATTTCACATACTATTCCCGACAAACGATTCTTCCGACATACCTGAAACGGGGAGGACTGCATAATGGAGTTCATGCTCGGCCTTGTCAGCATCGGGATCATCGCCATCCTCCTGCTCTACGTTGGCCAGATGTTCCGGATCCCAACCATTGTAGGATTCCTCATCATCGGCATGCTCGCCGGCCCATACGGTTTCCGGATCATCTCCGACCACGCAGCCGTCGAGACTGTCGGCGAGATCGGGATTATCCTGTTGCTCTTCACGATCGGGCTTGAGTTCTCATTCGAGAAACTTTTGAAGTCCTGGCGGACAGTCCTCATTGGCGGGCTCCTGCAAATCGTAACAACCATTGTCGCTGTTACCCTTGTCACGCATGCCCTTCACGTCCCCTTCAATTCCGCGCTCGTCTTCGGGTTCATCATCTCTCTCTCCAGCACGGCAATCGTGATGAAGATCCTGCAGGAACGCCGCGAGGTGGATACCCTGCAGGGCAGGACCCTCTTTGGGATCCTGCTCTTCCAGGACCTTGCCATCATCCCGATGATGCTCATCCTGCCGGTCTTCATGGGGAGCGGGGGCATGAGCCTTGCAGACCTCCCCCTGGAAATCCTCAAGGTCGTCGTCATCCTTGTCATGGTCGTCATCCTCGGCCGCTGGGTGATCCCCGGTCTCCTGTACCGGGTAGCCTCGCAGCAGAACCGCGAGCTCTTCTTCATCACCATTGCCGGTATCTGCATCATTGTCGCATGGTTTACAAACCAGGCCGGCCTTTCCTACACGCTCGGCGCATTCGTTGCCGGCCTCATCATCGGGGAGTCAGATTACAACATCGACGCGCTCAGCCACATCATCCCCTTCCGCGATGTCTTTGCCAGTATCTTCTTCCTCTCGATCGGCATGCTCCTCAACACGGGCGCGATCCTCTCGGACACCTCCTTTGTCCTCCTCATCCTTATCATCGTCACGCTCATCATCGGCATCAAGATCCTGACCGGCGCGTTTGCTGCAGCAGCGCTCGGCATGCCTGCCCGGATCTGCATCTTCACCGGCTTTGCCCTCTGCCAGGTCGGGGAGTTCTCCTTCGTGCTGGCCCAGACCGGCCTCTCATCCGGATTCATCCCGGACAAAGTCTACCAGCTCTTCCTTGCCTCAGCCATCCTCACCATGGCGCTGACGCCGTTCATGATGAGTGCTGCACCCCGGTTCACCGACTTCTGGTACCGGGTCGCCCCCTACCGTGCGAAGATTGAGGCACCATTTGTTCAGGAGAGCGAACCCGCCCCGTCTGCCCCGAAAGACCACATGGTCATCGCGGGCTACGGCATCACGGGAAAGAGCGTTGCCCGGGCTGCGGAGATCACCGGCATCCCTTACATGGTCATCGAGATGAAGCCGGAGATCATCAAACGGGAGAGAGCGGCGCGGAAGCCTTACTTCATCTTCGGCGATGCCGCGCAGGAGGAGGTGCTGGAACATGCCGGGATCCACGATGCACGGACGCTCGTTGTTGCGGTCTCGGACCAGGAGGCAGTCCCCCGGATCGTCCACCGTGCCCGCCGCATGTCACCGGATATCTACATCATCGCCCGCACCGAGCATGTCCGGCACGCCCAGTACCTGCTGGATCTTGGCGCTGACGAGGTCATCTCGGAAGAGTTCGAGGCCGCCCGTGAGATCTTCACCCGTGCACTGAAAAAATACCGGCTGCCGGACACCGAGATTGCAAAGATTATCAGCAAGATCCAGAACTGGGGCTATGCCAAGTTCATCAAGAACGGGGACGCAGCGGCGCCTTCCACGGGGATGGATACCGTCCTCCTCTCCCTGCGCATCCACGTGCTCACGGTTGAGCCGGGCTCTTCTGCGGAGGGGAGGACAATCCGCGACCTGGATCTTAAAGACCGGTATGGTGTCGCAGATTACGGTCTCCGGCGGAACAACACCATGATGACGGTCGCCGATGAAACAGAAGTCCTCGCTGCCGGCGATGCCCTCCTTGTCTTCTGCACGGACCAGGTAGCGGCGGAGATCCGCCCCCTCTTCCGGCGGGGCGAGCCACCGGTTTTGTAATACCAGGGAGAGTATGACCGGCAGTCTGCGCCAATATTTTTTTTTGGTTCGGGGACGGGCGGGAAAAAGAATCATTTTTATGCCCCGGAAGAGAAATTTGAGAACGGAATTGGCGATCCCATGGAACTGTCCGAAGAACTTGGCAAGGATATGAAGAACGTAAAGCGGGAACACTACAAACGGGACCTGGAAACCCAGATCCATGATCTTTCAGCAGAGATCAACCAAGCAGGCCATGCGGTCTCGGAAGAGATTAAAAAAGCAATGGACGCCGGAACAGGGCCAGCACCCGAAAACACACCAGAGTAACAACGTTTTTTCACCAGAAATACACATCCCGCCGAAGCCATCGGGAAGAATCATTCCGGTTTCCCGAGGAACTTCTCAAGGCCAGCCTTCAGTTCCGGGATAGAGACCGGCTTCTGTAGTACACCAAGGTAGGGGTCCTTCATGACCGCAATCCGCTCTTCTACCGAGGGAGATGCGGTAAAGAGGATCACGGGCAGCTCGTGGATATTGTACTCGGTCCGGAGTTTCTCCAGAAACTCCCAGCCGTTCATCGGTGTCATCATGATGTCGAGCAGGATGAGGGCCGGAGGATCGTTCTTCACGCGTTCAAGTGCATCCAGCACATCCGGCACAAGTACCGGCTCATAACCGATCCTGCGCAGCAGAATATCCATCATATCGAGGATCGGCTGGTCGTCCTCAACAAGCATAATCTTACGCATCATGGTGCACTTCCTTGGGCAGCTGGATGGTGAACGTGCTGCCGGCATTCACTACGCTTTCCACGGAGATGGTCCCGCCATGCATCTTTACAATATTCTGTGCAATTGAGAGGGACAGGCCAAGGCGCTCATATTTCCGCGAGAGGACAGTACCATCGGCAAGCTGGAACGGTTCGAAGATTGTATTGAACTGGTCCTGCGGGATGCCGACGCCGTTGTCCCGGACGGAGATATGGTGATACCGGTCCCCGACCGGCGAACGGTAGAAGATCCCAATCTTCCGCGGGGGCTTGGAATAGTTGACCGCATTGGAAAGGAGCGAGTCGAGAACCGAGAAGAGCCGTTCCCTGTCGGCCGTGACCTCGACAGAGTCCTCGATGTCGACCGTGAGCTCGGCCTTGGTGGCATATCCACCGGTTTCCAGGACCTTCCTGACCAGCGGGGCAAGGGGGAATGTCGAGGTGGTCAGCTGGATTTTTCCGCTTTCAAGGACGGAGAGGTCAAGCATCTGGTTGATGATCTGCCGCTCGCGGTCAACACTTAAGAGACAGCGTTCGAGGATCTTTTGGGTATCCTCGTTGATGCCGAATCCTTCCGCATCGGAGAGGAGGAGGTTGAGGTACCCGAGGATCGGCTGGAGCGGCGTCCGCATTTCGTGGGCAACGGTCACGATAACCCCCCGGCGCCGCTCGTTGTCCTTGTGGATCTGGTCCTCGAGACGCTGTATATCAGTGATATCGACAATGTTGATGAGAGTAGCCGGGTTGCCCAAGTGGATAACCTGGTTGGTGAAGAGTGCACCGATGCGTATCTCGCCGTTTTTTGTCAGGAACCGGAATTCTTTGGAATGCTTTGCCGGGATCTTCTGGACCCATTTTTCCGCAAATTCGTTGAATGCATCAAGGTCGCCCTTGTCGATGAACGAGGCAAGGTTCTTGCCGATGATTTCCGCTGCAGGATATTCCACGAACGAGACAAAGGACGGGTTGGCAAACCGGATGTACCCGTTCTGGACAATCAGGATGCCCGTTGGCGAGCCTTCGGTGAGCTGCCGGTATTTCATCATGTTGTCGTTGTTGAGCTTCTCGGCAAGCTTCCGTGAATTGATGTTGATGACCGAGCAGCTGATCGTGCTGTCGCTGATCTGGCCCCAGGATAGGTTGACCCAGCAGGATGAGCCGTCCTTTGCGGCTAAGCGGGTCTCGAAATCGGCAGTCGTCTTCTCCTTTGCAATCCGCTCAAGGAACCGGCTCTTCTCGCGAGGAGAGAGGAAGATGTCGAGCAGGGACTTATTTACCACATCATCCACCGGGTAATTCAGCATGGCGGCAAACCTGTCGTTGCTCTGTGTTATCGAGAAGTCCACGGCGTCAAAGAGGATGATCCCGAGCTGGGAATTCTCAAAGACCGTGCGGTACTTGAGTTCCCCGGCATGGATCTGTTCAATGAAATACTCGATGATGGCGGCAATCACAATGAAGAGGATTGCCTCACCCGTGATGCTGATGAGGGCAACGGAACTCGGGAAACTAAAATAGTAGCCGATGGTCTGGTACGCAATGCTGCTGGCTGCCGCAACGTACAGCCCCTTTTTGGGGGAGACGTACGCGGCATAGATGATCGGGATGAAAAAGAGCTGGGAGGTTATGATGCCAAGGGTGCCGGACGAAAAGGAGATTACGGAGGTGATTATGCACAGGATTGTGAGAGAGACGATGATGACCAGCCGGATGAGATCGGTCTTCTGTATGTGATACTGTCCGATCCGGACCTCTGTCTCTTTCATACGTGATGCCATTTTGGTGCTCTTGTTATTTGAAGATTGCAGGCAGGACCAAAACCCCGGGTATCCGGGCGCGGATTCTTCTCTGCAACAGCCCACTGCTTTTTGGGAGTGTCATCCCCATTCACACGGAAGCCGGGCAGTGGCCGGCGTCCGTAACGAGATCAGTGGTTTGATATAACTGGCCGGGCAACCATCGATGGACTATGCGCCCCTACGTGATCGTCAATACCGCCATGAGCGCCGATGGCAAGCTCTCGACCCGCGAGCGCCGGCAGGTGAAGATCTCCGGGACGCAGGACTTCAACCGGGTGGACCGGCTCAAGGCCGGGAGCGATGCGGTGATGGTCGGCATCGGCACCGTACTTGCAGACAACCCGTCCCTGACCGTAAAGTCCGAGGAGTGCCGGAACAACCGGCTCGCCCGGGGCACAAGCCTGCACCCGGTCCGGATTGTTGTGGACAGCCATGCCCGCACCCCCCTGGATGCAAAGATCCTCCACAAGGAAGAGGGAAAACGCGTCATCGCCGTCTCGAAGCAGGCTGACCCGGCAAAAGTCCGCGAGCTGGAGAAGTTCGCGACCGTGATCGTTGCCGGGGACGACCAGGTCGACCTCACGGAGATGATGGAGGAACTGGGCCGGATGAAGATCCACCGGGTCATGGTCGAAGGCGGGGGCACGCTCATCGCCGGTCTCATTACTGCCGGGCTCGTAGATGAGATCTACACGTTTGTCGGTAACATCATCATCGGCGGTAAGGATGCGCCCACGCTCGCAGATGGACCGGGGTTTGTGAAGGAGTCGGAGTTCTGCCGGCTTGTGCTTCTCGAGGCCCGGAAGATCGAGGACGGGATATTGCTGCACTGGAAGGTTGAGCAGTAATTTTTATTGATTTTGTAATTTTCAGGATTTTTCGTAAAGTGATGGGGGCTGATGCCCCCATACCCCCTTTTGCGATACCTGCCGCCGCCCCCGCGGGGGCGCTCCCGCGGCGGCTTCATTTACTTATTCATGTACGCGGACCAGTAATCTGCCCAGCGAGGGGACGAGAGAATCGACCGTCACATCAGTGAGGGTCGATTGGAGAAGACGTTAGTCTTCGACTGCGCCCGAGCGACCCCCATCAGGGGGCGGGAAGGCTCGCAATACCATCAATTGTTCGACTCAACTTTTTCATCTGCCCTATTTAAATCCGCTTTTCTTAGGCAAATCAAAGCAATCCGCACAATAATTATTCCCCCGCACCCCAACTCTTCTCAACCACCAGGAATAACAAATGACCTCCTACCTCCCCATCCTTATACTCGCGGCCGTCTTCCTGCTCATCGCAGTCCGGCAGGTCGGCCGGTTCAATCTCAGGATCTGGCAGATCATGCTCGGGGGCGCCGTTGCCGTCCTCATCACCGGCCAGATCTCCCCTTTCGATGCACTCTTCGCAATCGATCCGAGCGTGATGGTCTTCCTCTTCGGCATGTTCGTGGTCGGCGAGGCGATGGTTGCGAGCGGGTACCTCTCCTGCATTGCCCACCGTTTCTTTGCCCGGGCCAAAAACCCGGACCAGGTCGTGCTCTTCATCCTCTTTGGCATGGGCATCCTCTCGGCGCTCCTGATGAACGACACCCTTGCCGTAATCGGCACGCCGCTCGTGCTCGGGCTTGCCGCGAGCCGGAAAATTTCCCCGAAACTTCTGCTCCTTGCACTCGCCATCGCAATCACCACCGGTAGTGTCATGAGCCCCATCGGTAACCCGCAGAACCTGCTCGTTGCGCTGAACACCGGTATGGCGTCCCCGTTCCTTACGTTCACTGTCTGGCTCGCCGTCCCGACGCTTTTCTGCCTCGTCATCTCATGGGGCGTACTGCGGGGGTTCTACCGCGATGAATTCATCCGCAATAACTTCACCGAGCTGCCGGTCCCGGCCTGCGATGATAGATTGATGCTCCTCTCGAAAGTATCGCTCGCCATCATCCTGCTGCTCGCGGCCACAAACATCACCGCATCGCTCATCACCGGTTCCATGCTTGTCACCCTGCCGCTGATCGCAATCGGGGCAGCACTCCCCATCATACTCTTCTCGCACCGCCGCATTGAGATCGTGAGATCGATCGACTGGTGCACGCTCGTCTTCTTTGCCGCGATGTTCGTCCTCATGGAGAGCGTCTGGCAGACCGGGTTCTTCCAGTCGCTTGTCAGCGGCGGGATGCTCACATCCATCCCGGCGCTGCTCGCAACGAGCGTTGTCATCAGCCAGTTCATCTCCAATGTCCCGTTCGTTGCGCTCTTCCAGCCTCTCGTAACAGAAGCTGGAGCCGGTACGGCCCAGCTCATGGCGCTCGCGGCCGGCAGCACGATTGCCGGTAACCTCACGATCCTCGGCGCGGCAAGCAACGTCATCATCATCCAGAATGCGGAGAAGCAGGGCGAGACGCTGACATTTTTGGAATTTATGAAGGTCGGGGTGCCACTCACGATCCTGCAGGTGATCGTGTACTGGGGATGGCTTACGGTGGTGGCATGACAAGTCCCTGTCCCCACGGGAAAAATGATACAGATTTCCGGGCCACCCCCGCGAAGGCTTCACCTTAGGAAATCTTCGGCAACGAGCCGGCAGAGCCGGTTGCTCGCGTCAAGGAACCGGGGGGTATCCCGGGCGATCTTCTCCTGCTGGTGCCGGCGCAACTCCGTTGACCAGTCCCGGATAATTGCACCGGTCAATTCAAGATGGAACTGCAGCCCGAGCGCGTTCTGGAACGAAAATGCCTGGTTGCGGACTGCGGCACCGGAGGCAAGCAGCCGGCCTCCGTATGGGAGACCGAACGTCTCGCTATGGAACTGGAAGACCTGGAACTCTTCAGGGAAGTGCGAGAAGATCCCTGCTGCATACGGCTCGCGCCGGACCACGTGCCACCCGGTCTCGTTTACGAACCGGTAGACCTTTGCCCCGTGGGCTGAAGCAATGAGCTGGGCGCCGAGACAGATACCCAGGACTTTCTGGCCGGCCTTTCGCGAACAGCGAATTAGCTGCTTCTCCTCCTTCAGCCAGGGAAATTCACTCTCATCATTGACGCTCATCGGCCCGCCCAGGAAGACGAGGTGCGTGGCATCGATCTTCTTTGGGACCTCGTTCGTTTCGTAGAGCCGGACATACTCGTACGGGACATCCCATTCCCGGAAAAGGTCTTCGAAATAGCCGAGCGGTTCGGTCGGGTAATGGCAGAAGGCAAGGACCCGGGACGTCATGATCCGGTGTTCGGCACGATCCCTCATAAGTGGATAGTGTGTGGCGGTTTTTGGAGATGCCGCAAATTCCATTACTTCCCGCGACATAGTTCCGGGAATGCTTGTCTGGATCTGCTGGCTTCTGAGCCTCACGATAGTTACCTACGCCTCGGTCCAGATCGTCCGGCGCTACCCGCAGTACGGTTTTGCGGCCCTGACCGGGTTTTACGTTGTGTACCTTGCCGCATCCCAGATTGTTGCGACCCGTGTCGTGGACTTCGACCTCGGGTTTTACGTCTTCACCGCACCAGCCGCGGTCCTGCTCTACCCGTTCATCGCGCAGGTCACCGACATGATCAACGAAGTGTATGGCAAAGCGATGACCCATGCCGCGATCGCCATCGTCTTCGTCAGCCAGGTCCTGCTCGTGATCTTTTTCCTGATGGTCAACTCCCTCACGCCCGCGGCAGTCTTCACGCACGAAGAGGCGTGGCAGGACATCTTCTCCATGAGCATCCGGATCACGCTTGCCAGCTGGGTCGCGTTCCTTGTCTGCTCTACCATCGACGCCCATATTTTCTCCGCGCTGAAGCAGAAATTTTTGCAGCGCGAGCTTTCGTTCCGGCACCACACGATGCTCAACCCGTACGTCTGGCTCCGGTCCAGCGTGAGCGATGCCGTCTCCCTCACGCTCGATTCGATCATCTTTGTGACCATCGCGTTCCTTGGCGTGCTCCCCATCCTCCCGCTGATGCTCGGCCAGATCGTGATCAAGAATATCATCGGATTCATTGACAACCCGTGGTTCGTGTGGTACAAGCATATGCTGAAGAAGGGGGAGACGGAAGGGGAGTAACGTTAGGGGCGGGTATAATCCAAGGATGCACAAATCCCTGTAATAATCCCATTCCGATGGCAGCGTGTAGGGAAGAATCGAAATGGATGTTCTCCATAAATGGTATAATGAATACATTTTTTACTCAATTGAATACATTATGTATTCATGCTGGAAGCTCTCATCTCCTCGCAGACCCGGGTGAAACTTCTTGCGCTCTTCCTGCTCAACCCGGGACGTGAATACTATATCCGCGAGATCGTCAGGATAACTTGTGAGAATATCAATGCAGTGCGCCGCGAGCTGGCAAACCTCGAATCTTTCGGCATCATTGCCGGCCAGAGAAAAGGAAATCAGCAGTATTACACCGTAAGGACCGATCATTTCCTGTATCCAGATCTCCAGAAAGTCCTGTTGAAAACCGAAGGCGCAGTCGGTATCATCCATACTGCACTATCTGAAGAGCCCATCGAGTGCATGTTCATCTACGGATCATTTGCAAAGGGAAGCGCGGGATCGGGCAGTGACATCGATCTCTTTATTGTAGGCAATATTGACGAGGATCAGCTTATCCCCGTCATTCATTCCTGCGAACAGGCCACCGGCCGGGAGATCAATTACACTCTTATGACAAAGTGGGAATTCCGGAAACGAAAACAGGAGAACGATCCATTCGTAAAGAATGTAATGCAGGAAGAGAAGATCCTGATCAGCGGAAACTGTGATGATTGACGATCTCGAACGCGACGGCCTGATACGGGTACTCCCATATGATCGGAAGAAAGTGGTTGATGCGATGGCCCACGCACAACGGGATCTCGCAACGGCTCGCACGATTCTTTCTTCAGACCGGGACTGGGCATACACGATAGCCTACAACGCGGTTCTGCAAGCCGGGCGGGCGCTGATGTTTTCAAAAGGCTATCGTCCCGATGGCGCGAACCAGCACATCTCCGTAGTAAAATTTGCAGAACTTTTCCTTGACAACAGCGATGCAATTGTCTTCGACCGAATGCGACGTAAACGGCACAGTTCGGTCTACGATCAAGCGGGTACCGTATCAGAAACGGAAGCTGAATCTGCAATCCGCCATGCGGAGGATCTTATCCGGAAGATCGATATTATTCTTGAAGATCATGAACCTGACTGAACAGAGAGTCTCCTCTAAGAAACACGAATGTGAGCAGGGGCAGACTATCACGCTCTTCGGGTTTGTAAAAGTCGTGTGGGTCAGACAGGTCTTGTCATAAATAAAAAACTGTATCCATAGAGCGTGACCACAAAGCACTTGGTCGGCAAAAAATCACCTGTCATCACAAACGTTCAGGTTTTTTTATGAACCTACCCATTCCCGGATGCGGTGAGCCGCATCCTTATACCCTGGAACAGCTCGGCTGGACAGAAGAACACAAGGAAGCATTCAGAAAATATCCGGAACCATACATCCCGGGGCGCGTTGCGTGCCGGCAGAAAACCGTCTGGGAAGTGTTTACGGAAAGCGGACCGGTCATAGCCGGGATCTCCGGATCCTTGAAAAAACTCGGACGGTTTCCGGCCGTGGGGGATTTTGTCGTGCTGCTCCACCAGCCGGAGGCCGGGTCCACCACGATCGTTACAATCCTCCCGCACAAGACAGTGTTCACGCGGGGAGCCGCCGGACGCGAGGGAACGGACCAGGTCATTGCGGCAAACATCGACACGGTCTTTATTGTGACTGCTGCCGGCCCTGAACTGAACGCCCGCCGGATCGAACGATATCTCGCGATTGTCCACGCATCCGGGGCCCGGCCGGTAATTGTCATCAACAAATCCGATCTTGCAGATGATCCCGCGTCGCTGACCGGGACAATTATTCCGGTCTCGTCCGGCATCCCGGTCATTCCCGTGAGTGCCATGAGCGGCGAGGGGATCGGTTTGCTCGACCCGTATCTTGAGCCCGGCAGAACAATCGTGCTTATCGGTTCATCCGGTGTCGGCAAGTCCACCCTGATCAACCGGCTCCTCGGCCAGAAGATGCAGAAAACATCGGGCATCCGCGAGGATGACGGGAAAGGCCGGCATACAACGACCGTGCGCCAGCTCTTCATCCTGAAACGCGGTGCGCTCATGATCGATAATCCCGGGATCCGCGAAGTGGGCATCGGTACCGCTTCGACCGGCATGAACGACACGTTCCCGGACATCCGCGAGCTTGCAGAGTGCTGCCGGTTTTCCAACTGCCGGCACGAGCAGGAACCGGGCTGTGCCGTGCAGGAGGCCGTGAAGGCCGGGAAACTTTCCGCGGCCCGGCTCGAGAATTTCCACCGGCTCAGCCGCGAGCTTACATTCGAGCAGGACAAAGCGGAGATCGGACTTGTCCGTACCGAACGAAAACGCTGGAAAGGAATCGCGAAATTCGCAAAGGAGATCCAGAAGGGGAGGAGAGAGTAGGGATATCCTTCCGGATATTTCTGTGGGGGGAGGTTGCGGATCTATTTCCACTGTCGGAGCAATTCCCCTATCCGTCGTAAGACTGGTCCGGAAAAGGGGGGTTCTTTTCATTTCATGGGCTCATCTCCAGAAAAAACAGCGATCCTTTGTACCAGAGCGACTATATTGACATTTTTCCGGACACAATATGACTTCTGTTGGGGGAATAAACGATAATTCACAGAGATCTCAAAAATGGTGTACGATAATTCACGAAAAAGTGCGATCCTCCAAAAAGCGGTTTTCCAAAATGGGCTCCGATTCGAAAACAAAGCGATTTGCGGGGAGATTGCATTTCAGGGATTTCTGGTCCCAAAGAGCTCCTCAAGACTATGAGATCTCCGTCGGTGAAACGGGCTTCCGACGGAGAGATCGCTTGGTCCCCCTGTTTGTGGAAAACTTTCAGGAGTTTTCGATCAAACAGGGGGTCGGCGGATCCCAATCCGGGGCCGTATAGGGCTCCGTTCAGGAAAAGTCGTACATCGGAGCCCGTATAGGGGCCGGATTGGCGTTGGTCTAATACTGAAAAATGGGGTGTTCGAGAGGGGGTTTTTCGAGGGAGGTGGGGGAGTTATGTGCTGGGGGTGGCGGGAAATTTTTGTGCATGATCGCGAACCGGAAAAATTTAATTTTTTTGTGTGATGAAAAATTTTCAGACAATTTTTCCGGAAATTATTTTGAAAAATTTGTTGGAAAAATTTAGAAAATAATTTTTAGAAATTTTTCTTGATCGATGCAAACGAAATTTGATACAAGACGATGCCTCCCCCTCCCCGCTGATGCGGGGAGTCGCTCGGGCGCCTCTCGGGCCCTCGCTGGGCAAGGAACTGTTCGCAAATTCTCGTACAGGTAAGTGCATAGCGCAAAACCCGCGAGGCGTTTTGCGCGTGGGCGTCGTAATTACGAAATTAATTATTAAAAAATTCTTAGATCTCCCAGCATGCACTTGCCACAGTCCCGCATCCCGCACACAATATTCTCACTCTCCCACATCACCCCCCACAATTCCCCAACCCATACCCCTATAACCCCCTCCCGCCAAAGAAGGATCAGGGAACACCCATGACCGACCCCCGGGAAGAACTGACCTCATCGGATAAAAAGCGCGAGGAGCTTATCGGCAAAGTCCTTGCGACAAACGATCTCCTGCAGTACCAGGACGGGACCGTGGCGAGCCGGATGATCGTGTTCAAGAAGGCCGGCACCATCACGCTCTTTGCGTTCGACGCTGGCGAGGGGCTCTCCGAACACTCGGCCCCGTACGATGCGATCCTCACGGTCACGGACGGGGAGGCGGACGTGACGATCGAAGGGAAACCCTTCACCATCCGGGCCGGCGAGATGATCATCCTGCCGGCCAACCGGCCGCACGGGGTGCAGGCAAAGAAGCGGTTCAAGATGACGCTGACCATGATCCGGGAGTGAGTGTAATGGTTGAATGGAAGCAGGATGAACCGGGAAAACCGGACAAGAAACGCGAGGAACTCAAAGGCAAAGTGATACGCCTTTCGGACCTCGTGGAGTACGCGGACGGGACGGTTGCAAGCCGGATGGTGATCAACCGGAAGTGCGGGAGCATCACCATCTTCTCGTTCGATGAGGACGAGGGGCTTTCCGAGCACACGGCGCCGTTCGATGCCGTGGTCACGATCCTGGACGGCGAGTGCGAGGTCTGGGTTGCGGGAACAACGTACCAGATGAAGACCGGGGAGACGATCATCTTCCCGGCGGGGGTCCCCCACGCACTCTCGGCCATCACGAAGTTCAAGATGTCGCTTGTCATGATCAAGGAGGGCGACGATGGGAGGAAATGACGCGGACGGGTACTACTGCACGATCTGCGGGGGCGTGCCACCGGACAGGATCACCACAAAACAGGTCGTCATCGATGGCAAGGCAACCGGGATCGACCACCTGGACTGGATCTTTTCCGAAGTGAAGAAGCTCGGGGTCACGGGTGACTCCCGGCTCGCGGAGGAGATCCTCATCCGGGTGCAGCAGTTCAATTACGTGCCTACAAAAAAGAAGGCTGAGTACGCTGCCGGGCTCCTTGCTGCGTACAAGGAATCGCTGACAAAAACCGAATAAAAATTATTTTTTCTGTTTTGCTTTTTCCGCTTCAGCTTTGATATCGGCCTTTGCCTTTTCCATTTCGGCACGGGCCTTGCTGAGAATGTCGTCAAAGGACTTCTGGACCTGGTCCGTTGTCTCCTTCACGGCCTTCTCGATATGCTTCTTGCCCTCTTCGGTTGCGATGAGGTCGTGCGTTGCTTTTGCCAGTTCGTCGACAGCGGAGATGACGTTCTTTGTCGCGCTTGTCAGGCGCTCCTCGATCTTGTTCTCCCCTTGTGCGGCAGGGGCTGCGGCGGCTTCCTTCACCCAGATCCCCTTCTCGAAATGCCCTTCCTGTTCAGTCATGGATATCACCGAGTCTGATTCAATTACCATTCTTTTGGAATGAAACTACAAAAGGCTTCCATCAGGAAGCTTGCAAACAGATCCGGAACGGATTACTTTGGTTTCCTCTTCCATTGTCCGATGTTCTTACAATCGTGATCGAACGGGAGCCGGTGTTTGTCGCAGTAGTACTTGTTGCAGTACTCGCAGTGGAACGGGAGATAGACGCGCTCGCCGCAGACTGCGCAGGTCTCGTACACCGGGTACTCTTTTTTCCCGAGCACACGCGAGAGAAAACGGCGGACGGTTGCGACAGGGCCCATGCTGAAGGTGTTGGAGGGGTTCACTAAAAAATAATCCGGCCCGACAGGGTTACCGCCTGCTTCCGATCTCAAATTCATCCGGTCGCTGCTCTTTCTGCCCGTGCTCCTCGAGCAGCCGGCGCACCTCATCATTGACTTTCTGCTTGTCCGAAACACCCGTGAACAGGATGCGGACACCCTCGCGATCATCCTTGAGGTACGCGGCTTCATCGTACAGGAAAAGGACGATCTCCCCATCGTTGCCGAACGTGTGCTCTTCAGATTCCCCACGCATGTACCGCTCCCGCTGCTCCTTTGTCGGTGCGGCATATTTGCTCTCGAAGCGAAAGACTCCCAAAGGTTTTCCTCGCGATACCATCTCCTCCTGGCATTATTAATGAACGGAGAGCAGCGTGAATCTGTATTCCACCGGGCGCCTGCCCCGTTCACAACGATTATATTCCCATAACAAAGACACCACACAGGGAGGCTAGCATGCCGGAGCCGGAGAAGAAGAAGGCCGAACTGAAGATCACGGGAATGACCTGCGCCACATGCGCCGTGAATATTGAAGAATCACTTTCACAGCTGAAGGATGTGACAAAAGCGCAGGTGAACCTCGGCACCGAGAAAGCACATGTGGAGTTCGACCCCACCAAAGTGACACTCTCCACGCTGGAGAAGGCCGTGAAAGACGCCGGGTACGATGTGGTGAACAGCGAGGCCACCATCAAGGTCGGCGGCATGATGTGCGCCACCTGCGTGGAGACGATCGAGGCCGCACTCCGGGCGCTGCCTGGCGTTGCTACCGTATCGGTGAACCTCGGTACCGAGAAGGCATACGTGACCTACAACCCGTCGCTTTCGGACCTCTCCGACATGAAGAAAGCGATCGAGGACGCGGGGTACCAGTACCTCGGGGTTTCCGGTGAGGTGAGCGAGGAGGCAGAGAAGAAAGCCCGCGAGGCTGACCTGCACGACAAGTTCGTCCGCTTCATGGTCGGGTTTGCGGTGAGCATCCCGCTGATGATCGCGATGTTCGTACCGCTCCCCATCCCGATGCACACGCTCTCGTACGTGATGCTCGTCATCGCAACGCCGGTCTTTGTTTTTGTTGCAGCGCCGATCTTCCGGGCCGCGTGGGTCTCGCTGAAGAACCGGAAACTCTCGATGGATGTCATGTACGCGATGGGGACCGGCGTCTCGTTTGTCGCGAGCGTGATGGGGACGTTCTCGATTGTCCTCACGCACGAGTACATGTTCTACGATACGGCGATCATGCTCGCCGCGTTCCTGATGCTGGGGCGGTTCCTGGAGGCGCGGGCCAAGGGCCGGACCTCTGACGCGATCAAAAAACTCGCGGGCCTGAGGCCCCGCACGGCAACCGTTCTCCGCGATGGTGCCGAACAGGAGATGGCGGTCGATATGCTCGTTCCGGGGGATGTCGTTGTCGTGAAGCCGGGCGCAAGTGTTCCCGTGGACGGCGTGGTCGTGGCTGGCGAGAGTTATGTCAACGAGTCGATGATCACCGGCGAACCTGTCCCGCCGCTGAAAAAGACCAGCAGCCATGTTGTAGCGGGGACCCTGAACACGAACAGCGTGCTGAACGTCCGTGCGGAAAAAGTCGGGAAGGAGACCGTGCTTGCCCAGATCATCCAGCTGGTCGAGGACGCACAGGGCTCGAAACCACCGGTCCAGCGGATCGCTGACGTGGCGGTGACGTATTTCATCCCTGCTGTCCTGCTTATCGCAACGGTCTCGTTCCTGCTCTGGTTTTTCGTCTTCCACGAGACCGCGCTCTTTGCCCTGACCGCGTTCATCTCTGTCCTTGTCGTGGCCTGCCCCTGTGCGCTTGGGCTCGCAACCCCGACGGCTGTTACTGTTGGCGTGGGCCGGGGTGCAGAACTCGGGATCCTGATCCGGAACGGCGAGGCGCTGGAAGTTGCCGAGCGGGTGACGACCGTTGTCTTTGACAAGACCGGGACGCTGACCCGGGGAAAACCAGAAGTCACGGACATCGTCCCGGTCGGCATCACCGAACAGACGCTCCTCTCCCTTGCTGCAGCTGTGGAAAAGAACTCGCAGCACCCGCTGGCCGAGGCAGTTGTCCGTGCTGCGTCGCAGAGGGGTGTGAAGCCGGAGTCCGCTACCGGTTTTGACACGTTCGGGGGCAGGGGCGTTGCGGCGACTGTGCTTTCCGAGACGGTCCTTGTCGGGAACCGTGCATTTCTGAACGAGAAGTCTGTTGCCATTTCCAGTGAGATCGAGTCACGGATCGTTTCGCTCGAACATGAGGGAAAGACGGTCGTGCTCGTTGCTGCCGGCGGAGCGATGGCCGGGTTGATCGCGATTGCCGACAGCATCAAGCCGACCACACGCGATGCGATCGCCCGACTCCGTGCCATGGGAAAAGAGGTCGCGATGATCACGGGTGACAACCGGAGGACCGCAGACGCGATCGCCCGTCAGGCCGGGATCGACACGGTGATTGCCGAAGTGATGCCGCAGGACAAGGCCGCAGAGGTCCGGAGACTGCAAGAGAAAGGCGGGGTTGTCGCCTTTGTCGGTGACGGGATCAACGATGCCCCGGCCCTTGCGCAGGCCGATGTGGGAATCGCGATCGGAAGCGGCACGGATGTTGCCATCGAGAGCGGGGACATCGTGCTTGTCCGGGACGACCTTGTGGATGCGGTTGCGGCAATCCAGCTCTCGAAGAAAGTGATGGGCAGGATCCGGGGCAACATCTTCTGGGCATTTGCGTACAATGTAGCGCTCATTCCGGTTGCCGCCGGAGTGCTGTACCCGTCGTTTGGGATCATGTTCCGGCCGGAACTTGCCGCCCTTGCCATGGCCGCAAGTTCCGTTACCGTGGTCTCGCTCTCGCTCCTCTTAAAAAAGTATATACCCGATGCAAGGAAAGGGAGGAACTGAGGTATTCTATGGCAATCGACCCTATCTGCAAGATGACTGTTGACGAGAAGACCGCGAAGTTCACGAGCGAGTACAAGGGGAAGAAGTATTACTTCTGCGCCCCGGGCTGCAAGAAGAAGTTCGATTCCGACCCGGTCAAGTACGCAGAATAACCCGGGCAGGTTTTTCCAGATTTTCGTGGATAAACCGTCATCATACTCTTTTTACCCGTGTACGAGAATCCTGGCAGGGAGGTATTGGGCAATAACCAGAACGAGGCACATTTTCTCTTGGGTATCCGCCAAAGAATGTGTATGTTATAAATGCACTGGTACGAACAATTGTATTACCCACAGATCCTTGGGACGGTGTTATATCCGCCCCGGTGATTTTTCCATGAGAACCGAGATGCCCTTATCCAAGCCAATCCGGCGGATCCTTGTTCATACCGAAGAGCTGCTCGACACCGAAATCTCGCTCCTGCGCCAGCCGGAAGCCGAGCCCGGGGGCACACTTGTCGACAAATACACCTACGACATCGACTCAAACGTCATCATCTTTCCGGCGCAGTATGTCGGGCTCTTAAAAGACTTCATCATCGCAAAGCACTGCACGCACCTTTTGATCAAGGGCGCTGCGGCAAAGAAGGGGGAGTATAAGGTCTGTTCCTATAACGCTGATGGCGTTTACGCCGGGATGAGGCAGATCTATATCGATGCCTTAAAGGACGAGGCCAAGAAGGAGAAAAAGCTCCCGGTTCAGAAACTCATCCAGATGCTCTTTATCCTCTTCTCGCATTTCAACGACGACATCAACGAGATCCCGTGGAACGCGATCATCAATGCCGATGTCTACCACCGGATGCCGAAGATCCGTAAGACCCAGCTCTACCACATCATGAAGGAGAGCAAGAACGACATGGACGAGATGATGGAGCAGGAGTCCATTGTCCCGCGCCGGTATTTCGTCCTCAACAAGGCGATGTTCTATGCCCGCGACATGTATCTTGCAAAGACTCTTCCCGCTGACGAACTGATGCCGGTCTTAAACATCCCACAGATGAAGAAGTTCAACCATCTTGAAGTCAAGGAGATGCTGACCACCAGGTGGACCCACACGGCCTGGTACCAGTCCAAAGTTTTTGGTGACAACATGCTCTCGATCATCGAGAAACCGCTCGGGCCGGTGAACTGGAAGGAAGAGCCGACCCTCGATTACTATTACGACCTGTACAAGGTCGGGAAACTCCTGACCGACAACCTGATCGGGTATATGACCATGCGGGACTGGTTTGTCTGGGAGCCGCCAAAACACCTGCTCGATGCCCATGACCACAAGGCGGAATACGAGAAGGATGCGCTGAAACGGATCTTCGGGGATCTCATCACCGATACGCTGGTGGGGGCATGACGATGAACGGCGGAAGTGTTCGTGGAGGCAGTGTATGGCACTGAAGGAAGCCGTGGAGATGGCAAAGAAGGGGCTCTCCTATGCAAAGAGGACGAAATACAAGGAGGCGCTCGCCTATTACAACAAGGCACTCACGCTCGATCCGAATTATGCGGAGGGGCTCTTCCTCCGGGCTGCGGCGCTGATCGAGTCCGGTAAGTACAGGGAAGGGCTCGCTGACTGCGACAAGGCTATTGCCATCAACCAGAACCTTTCCGAAGCCTGGTCCAAGAAAGCGCTTGCCCTGTATTACCTGGAGCGGATCGAGGACGCCCTCGCCGCGAGCACCCGTGCATCGACCCTGAACGCGAACGATGTCACGGCATGGTACATCAAGGGGGTCTGTCTTGACGAGATGGGCCGGAGCGACGAGGCCCAGGAAGCGTACGGGAAGTCGCTCGAACTCGAGATCATCCTTGACATGCACGCGGACGCACAAAGGATCCGGCAGAAGCGATAATCCGCTTTTCCCGGCGGGCCTGTTCCTCTTTTTTTGCGGCTATCGAAAGCATTATCAAACGGAAAACCAATGTCACGATCAGACGGAGGAATCCGCATGTTATCGAAGTCTATGGAAAGTGCGTTAAACCGTCAGGTCAACCGCGAGCTCTACTCTGCGTACCTGTACCTGGCAATGTCTGCGTATTTCGAGACCGCAAGCATGAAGGGCTTTGCAAAATGGATGCGGCTCCAGGCAAAAGAAGAGCAGACCCACGCGATGAAGATCTATGATTACGTGATCGCACGCGGCGGGAAGGTCACTCTTGAAGCGATCGAGGCCCCGAAGGCAAAGTGGACCTCGGCCGGGAAAGTCTTCGAAGAGGTTTATGCTCACGAGCAGAAAGTCACAGGCATGATCAACAACCTCGTGGATCTCGCGATCCGGGAGAAAGACCATGCAACGTTTGAGATGCTCCAGTGGTTTGTCAAGGAGCAGGTCGAAGAAGAGGAGCACGCAAGCGAGATCGTCTCGCAGATCGCTATCCTCGGCGATGTTGTCGGCCACCTCTTCTGGCTCGACCACCAGCTCGGGAAGCGGGAGTAATCTCCCCCTTTTTTGTTCTTTTTTCCGGTCTTTCCTGCGGGAGATGGGACAAGGATTTCCTTCCGGTAACCAGCGGGATTATACTGTATGGATGTCAACATTCCCCGCAGGGGAGCATTCACCATGAAAAGTCCCGTGTATTTTGCCAGCCTCCGTGCGTTCTCAGACAAGGAAGCAACCACGGAGAAAGTGCGAAGGCTGTTTGATGCGGCCGGGTTTTCCGAGATCATTGCACCACAGGACAAGACCGCCATCAAACTCCATTTTGGCGAGATGGGGAGCGACGGGTTCATCAGCCCGGTGTATGTGCGGCAGGTTGTGGAGAAGGTCAGGGAGTGTAAAGGCCTGCCGTTTCTCACCGATACGAATACCCTGTACATGGGGGCACGGTCGAACGCTGTCGAACATATCGGCACTGCAATCCTCCACGGGTTCGATTATGCAGTTGCCGGTGCCCCGGTCATCATTGCAGACGGGCTGAACGGGAAGAACATCCGCAAGGTGAATATCAGGAAGAAACATTTCAACGAAGTGTCGATTGCCGGAGATATTGCAGCGGCCGACAGCATGATCGTCCTATCCCATTTCAAGGGCCATATCGTCTCCGGGTTCGGCGGAGCGATCAAGAACATGGCCATGGGTTGCGCACCGCCGGAAGGAAAGCGGGCACAGCACAATGCCCGGCCGTTCACGATCCCGGAGAAGTGTACGGGTTGTGCTTCGTGCATGAAGGTCTGCCCGAAAGATGCGATAACCGTGAAGAAGAAAAAGTCCGTGATCGATCATGAACTCTGCATCGGCTGCTTCGAGTGCATGCACGCCTGCCCGGAGCATGCGATCGACATTGACTGGGAGACTGAGATCCCGCAGTTCATGGAGAGGATGGTCGAATATGCGTACGGTGCGGTGAAAGGAAAGGAGAAGAAGGTCGGGTTCATGAATTTCCTGATCCGGATCACGCCGGACTGCGACTGCTTCCCGTTCTCCGATGCGCCGATCGTGCCGGACATTGGTATTCTCGCATCGAAGGACCCGGTGGCAATCGATGCCGCGAGTTTCGATCTCGTGAACCAGCAGCAGGGATACAAGGACTCACTGCTCACTGCGCACCACCACCCGGGCGAGGACAAGTTCACGGGCGTCCACGGACAGACGGACGGGTACCGGCAGGTGCGGTACGGCGAGGATATCGGGATGGGGAGCAGTAAATACGATCTCATCCGGATCTGATTTAAAAAAATAACCGATAACAATCCACTCCCACGTTTTTTTCATTTTTACTCTGCAATTTTTCGGAAATCCGGGAGAAAAGATCGTCAGGGTGCGAGTACAAAACAAAATGTTTAAAAGATGATGGAAAGCAACGGCTTATTAGTGAATAGATATTAAATGTAACCGGCTTGTGAAGAGCCCGCCACCAGACAATACCTTCGATCAGCCGGGGAAATATGCGCCTTTGATCCGAACGCTCGGTGAAAAGAGCTGGATTATTCTGCGGCCAAAAAAATATCCGGTGTTACCTGGGAAGATAAAGAAACCAATTTATGGATCATTCAAGTGATGTATCATACGGCAACAAGCGAGTGTGAATTGCATGACTTCTTTAAAAAATAAGTACTTACAGCAGGTGTATGACGGGGTCGTCAAGAGAGACCCCGACCAGAAGGAATTCCACCAGGCAGTATTCGAAGTGCTCCAGTCTTTCGAACCGGTCATCAAGAAGACGCCTGAACTCTTTGAAAACGGACTTCTCGAACGACTCGTTGAACCCGAGCGGGGCATCCAGTTCCGCGTTGCATGGGTGGATGACAAGGGCAAGACCCAGGTCAACCGCGGGTACCGGTTCCAGTTCAACTCGGCAATCGGCCCGTACAAAGGTGGTCTCCGCTTCCACCCTTCGGTTACTGCATCCATCATCAAGTTCCTCGGCTTCGAGCAGATCTTCAAGAACAGCCTGACCGGTCTGCCCATGGGCGGCGGCAAGGGTGGCTCCGACTTTGACCCCAAGGGCAAATCCGATGCCGAGATCATGCGGTTCTGCCAGGCATTCATGACCGAACTCTGCCGCCATATTGGCGCAGACCTCGATGTCCCCGCAGGCGACATTGGTGTTGGCGGCAGGGAAGTCGGGTACATGTTCGGCCAGTACAAGAGGATCCGGAACGAGTTCACCGGTGTCCTGACCGGTAAGGGCCTCTCCTTTGGCGGCTCACTGGTACGGACGCAGGCAACCGGCTATGGCCTCTGCTACTTTGCGCAGGAAGCAATGGCCGTGATGAAAAAGGAATCCTTCAAGGGAAAGGTAACGGTCATCTCCGGCTCCGGCAATGTTGCAATCTATGCGGCTGAGAAAGCCATGCAGCTAGGGGCAAAGGTCGTTGCGATGTCGGACTCCTCCGGTTATATCTACGACCCCAAGGGGATCAAGCTGGATATCATCAAGCAGCTCAAGGAGGTCGAGCGGGAGCGGATCAGCAAGTACGCAAAGATGGTGCCCGGCAGCGAGTACCACGAGGGCTGCAAGAAGATCTGGCAGATCCCGTGCAAGGTTGCACTCCCGTGTGCTACCCAGAATGAACTGGATGCCGAGGATGCAAAGGTCCTCTTGAAGAACGGTGTTATCGCGGTCTGCGAAGGCGCAAATATGCCCTGCACGCCCGAAGCGGCTGAGGCATTTATTGCAGCAAAGATCGTCTTCTCTCCCGGAAAAGCCTCCAATGCCGGCGGTGTCGCCACCTCAGGTCTCGAGATGTCCCAGAACTCAGAACGCTTATCCTGGACTGCTGAAGAAGTTGATACGAAACTCCAGCAGATCATGATCAACATCTTCCACAACTCCTATAATGCATCCAAAGAATATGGCATGGAAGGAAACCTCGTTGCCGGTGCAAACATTGCCGGTTTCCTGAAAGTTGCCAATGCCATGAAGGCGCAGGGAATTTTCTAATCCTTTTTTTCTTCTGATTCGAAACGATCGCTGCGCAGGGTATCCGGTTATCAAAAATCCCGGCCCGAAATTACCCAACCGGGCGGATGCATTCCTGCAAGGCAGATGGTTATTTACTATTACCACAGAGATTCATTGTCATAACCATGATCCCGTGGCTCAATACGAATTTCCGGCATTTTAAACCGACAGCGGCCATTGCCATCAATGCCACGCGGCACATGAACAAGATCGAGAGACGGAAACTCTTTTCCCCGGATATCGAACCGATGCGGACCGCGGAAGGCCGTTGGTTCGAGGCGATTGTCTACGAGATGTTCCTTGACATTGCAAAAAAGACCGATACGATCCGGTATATCGCCATGAAAGGTGCCGATGCCCCGCGCCAGCGCGAGAATGTGAGGATCGGGCAGAACGGGCTCTTCTACTCAAAATACGGGGACATCACCATCCGGGGCAATGGCCAGGACCTTGCCGAGTTCGACATGCTGCTCGTGGATTCCGACAACCATGTCGCCTTTGCCGAAGTGGTCACCTCGCCGGCCGACTTAAAGGAGTTTGAGATCGAGATCGCTTACAAGAAGAAACTACTGGGATACCTCTACAACCAGAAGATAACGCCGTTCCTTCTTGTCTCGTCGTTTGATCTCTCCAACTATTCTGTTGTCAAACGGCTGGCAAAGGACAAGACCAACGCGATCATCCATACCAGTTCCTGCGAGGAGATCAAGTCGCTTGTCAAGCACTACCGTCCCCGCATCATCTATAATGTGCCAAAGGACCACCCGAAGCTGATCCGGGCAACGGACATCAGGATGAAACACCCGTTCGACTATAAGCGCTACCATGATGAAGTGAAGAACAGGATTTTCACGGAAATTGCCCGGAAACCCGGCCGCATTTCACCGGAGATCACTGATCCCACCGGCCAACTGGTGAAGAAAATTCTCTACGGCGGGCTCTTCCCCCCGGCGATCAGGGCAGTCTGCGAGACGTGGGGGATGACCGTGAAAGGGAAAAAAATTGCATTTGAGGATTTCTCAAAGCAGTACTCCAAAGCGATCATCGCAACCGATCTTCCTGGCTATGAACTGATCATTTACCTCAGGTCACGGCAGAAGAAAGAGTACCATAAACTCGTGCAGATGAAAGACGGGCATTTCAAGTTTGAGCGCCCCACACCCCCCAAGGTCGGTTTTTTCCTCTGGCTGGAGACCATCCAGCCCA
>Ga0302251_1000409_pt1 | contig 40895 bp, 31 predicted proteins | sample AAG_RA_Gln_MG_FD_193534 | JGI IMG/M metagenome (GOLD analysis project Ga0302251, IMG submission 193534) | Enriched activated sludge microbial communities from anaerobic digester in WTTP, New Holstein, Wisconsin, United States - AAG_RA_Gln | ecosystem: Engineered > Bioreactor > Anaerobic >... | reverse complement strand
ATTTGGTTGTTAAAGATCATACACTCTCACTCTCTTAACTAACTCAGTTAAGGTCTCTGTGTTTGTGGACGCGTATTATAGCAGTAAAGTAAATATATGTCAAGGGTTTTTTGGGGAAAAGTGGAAATATTTTGAAAAAAATTTTGTTTGTTTTATATGCCATTGTCAAAAATAATAGCATATATATAATGTATAGAAAATTTGGCCCCAAAACAACTAAAAAATATTTTATCTGATAGGTTTTTTTAAAATCTTTTTTTAATCTATTATTTATTTGTTTATCACTATACTTGCGAAGGTTATACATACTATATAACACAGATAATATTTGAAGGATATTTAATGGCATTATATGATAGAAACTATCAATCACAAACAAGCTATACGACACATATCGAAAGTGCGTCTGTAGGCTTTATGAAAAAAACTTATCAATTATTGGCTGCGAGCATGATTGCTGCAGCTGCCGGAGCATATGCGACTATGCCGTATGCAGAAACTATTATGCAATACAAATGGTTTATATTTGGTTTTGAACTGTTTATGATTTTTTTCGGCCTTAATATGACGCGCAACAAGCCTGCACTTAATCTAGCTGCTCTTTTTGCATTTACGTTTGCTACTGGTGTTTCGCTTGTTCCTCTTTTGGCAATGCTTATCGGTGCCGGGCAAGGTGCGGTTATCGGAAATGCATTTTTGATGACATCTGTACTTTTTGGTGCATTAAGCTTATTTGCCATAAACAGCAAAAGTGATTTTTCAAGCTGGGGCAAACCGCTTTTTATTACACTCATCGTGGTTATAGTTGCTTCATTGGTTAATTACTTTTTACTCCAAAGCCCTATGATGCATCTTGTGATTACTGCTGGCGTATTATTGCTTTTTGGTATATTTACAATTTATGATACACAAAATATAGCCAACGGCGCATACGCCTCTCCTGTTGATGCTGCAGTTTCACTATATCTTGATTTTTTAAATATGTTTACTGCTATTTTGCAACTTCTTGGCATATTCGGAAAAGATGAATAACAAAAACGATCCAAAGATTGTGCGTCTTGTTGACGCCAATCTTAATCGTCTCAAAGAAGGTATCCGAGTCATCGAAGATATTGCAAGATATCATGATGATAACGGGCATCTTGCTCTTAAACTAAAAAATCTTAGACATCAATGTCGTATCGACGAAAAATATTTAGAACTCTTATCATCACGCGATAGCATCAATGATGTTCTTCGTCCTAGCACAAAAAGCGAAATGAATCGTGCAAACATCAAAGATATACTTATAGCCAACTATAAACGTGCGCAAGAATCAGCGAGGGTATTGGAAGAAGCTACTAAGATCTGGGGTGGTGAACTTGCCGAACGCTTCAAAAATATCAGATATGAACTGTATGCTTTGGAAAAAGAGAATTTATTAAACTAAACAATAATTAATTGCTGGCCTTTATAAATATTACCTCAAATTCTAAGTAATCCAGCGGATATTCTCTCATTAATGTTTTTGTCCGTTTGTAGCTAAGTTTTTGTTCTCCGCCGCTAACTCCGCTTTTTTTGATATAGTTAAAAAGTTCTTTTTTGGAATCAAAGTGAAGCTTGTATGTATATATCTCATATTGTGTATCTTTGTATGATCTATCAAAAGCTTTTTTTATGTTATCTGCTGAATATATAGGGGAGTTTATAGATGCGGTCTCATGAATGGTTTTAAAAGTATCACTTGTAAATATAGCGCCATAAAAATTATCGCCTATGCGCGCAATCTGGGATATGGTCCAGTCTAGATCTTTGCTCCATTGCAATGCAGATGATGATAATACCAAATCAAATTTATCTTTTATGGATGCAAAACTGTTTGGTATATTGAAATCAAAATATTGGGTAATTGCTTTTTTGCTGGAAGGATGAAGCAAAAGCATTTGTTCTGATGCATCAAAAGCCTTAAGTATCTCAAAAGATATCTCACTCTTTATCAAACGATCATATAATGCGCCCGTACCGCACCCGATATCAGCAATGATGCCATAATGATCATGTGGTAATTTATCTATTAATTGTTTGGCGACTTGGGTTTGTATCTGATTGTAGCTATTGTAATCTTTCGAAAAGCGAGAAAACTCTTTTATTGCATTTAGGTTATTTGGGTTTTTTGTATTCATATGTTATCGTTTTGCTTCATCTTGTTTTCAATATTTTTTCGATATAATCGCCAAAATTATACCCAAACTTTGATTGGACGACTATGACATCTACATTATTTATATTGCAAATTATTTTGGCGATCTTGATCACCATATCAGTATTGCTTCAAAAAAGCTCTAGTATAGGGCTTGGAGCTTATAGCGGAAGCAATGAATCCTTATTTGGGGCCAAAGGCCCTATGGGCTTTTTGGCAAAAGTTACTTTTGTGCTTGGCACTGCTCTTATCGTAAACACATTGATACTGTCTTATATGTACACAAAAGAGAGCAATCGTTCTGTTGCCGATACCATTGTACCTAGCACTCCTGCTACACCGGCAAGCGCACCAATAGCGCCATCTGCTCCTGCAGCTCCTGCAAACAGCATACCTCAAGCCAACTAATATTTGCATCAGGCTTTTATAGTTAAAAGCCTGCGATATATTAGGGCTTGCTAAGCAATAGCAAGCAAAATATTTTAACTATAAATCTACCTTAAAATATTTTCACATCCATATCGAATCACATCTACCCCATACTTGTCTCTTATTTTAAGCAATCCTGCTGAAAGTATAGATTGTTTTTTATCTTCTTGATAATCTAGAAGAGAAAATGTTTTTTTATTGCTATGATTTGTGAAGTTTGATACACTAAGTCCTATATAATGGATCTTGTAGCCTTTGTGAGTATCTAGTGTATCTAACATATGTAATGCTGTATCTATCATGAATCTCTCGTTAAATAGCCTATCTTGCGTAATGGATAGCGAATTCTTAAGCCCGTGTTCATATCTTATCTTGCAATAAAATGTAGTAGGATTAAGTCCGAGTTTCATAACACTATAGCTTAAATACCTTGCCAATATCACCATTCTTCTTTGGATTTCATTTCTATCTAGTACGGCTTTGAAATTTCTACTTATATTTATAGCTCTTCTATCGCTTTTTTGGATAATTGGCTCGTTATCTATACCGCATATCCTCTTATAGAGTTCTTGTCCTGTTTTGCCATAGCTATTTAATAAATTTGGCTTTTTCTTTAGCTCTCCTAGTGTATGGATATAACGAGATCTGAGCTTTTTGGATAATGCTCTGCCGATACCCGGAAACTCATCTATGCCAATAGGATCGACAAAATCATTGATATCATCATTGTGCACCACCTTTACGCCAAACGGTTTTGCCTTGTCTGTGATGAGCTTTGCTATCCATTTAGATCTGTTTGCTCCTATGGTTATAGGCAGGTCAAATCTATCCATTATCTCATCACGAAGATCGGTGATAAACTCTAAAGTATCATCATCTTTTATCCATCCATCAAGATCCCCGAAGAATTCGTCTATAGAGTATTGTTCAAGCAGTGGAATTTTTAGCTCCAAAAAGCTTTTTAGCTTTTGGGATAGCTTTTGATAAAAAAGATGGTCGCTTGGCAATACTGTAAGTCCTGGGCACATTACAAGAGCATCTTTGAGCGGAGTGCCTGTCTTAATGCCGTAAGGCTTGGTTTCATAGCTTTTGGCTATGACTATACCGCGCACAACCCCATCCTCGTCTATAAACTCGTCTTGCCATATTCTATTCAAGTTATTTTTAAATTCCAATACACTATTAAATGCTCCTGTATCACCCAGTATAACCCCGTCTTTTTTGTAATTTGCAAATATTCTTTTGTCACTGCCTTTTGCTACAACTACAGGTTTGCCTTTGAGTCTATAATCCCTTGTCCGCTCGGCAGACACAAAATAACAATCTAAATCTAAATGTATCTTCATAATTACCTGTTTTTTGTATATTATATAGTGATATTTGAAAGTGGTTTGATTTATACTCAAAATGTCATATTGTATAAATTGTAAAATAAAAAAGTATGTGTTTTTGAATGTGCAAATCGAAGTGAATTGTGCTTATGATCTGAATGGATAAAAGTTGTAGCTGTATTGATACACATGAAAGAAGGAAACCTTTCTTTTGATGATTATAAAGAAGCGTTATTTGCTATTTTTACAGAGGAGAGAATACAAAAAGCATTGCACATACTAAACGAGGAGGGTTTTTCTCATAGATACGACTCTGCATCAAAACTGTAATAATATGCTGCTATGTATGACCACATAGATTTTAAAAAACAACAATTATACAGCGATATTTGAAGACAGCTATAAAATATTTTACTTTGAAATACTTGATACTTTATCTATCTTGCTCATTATTATAATAGTCTTCCTTGGGCTAATTATAATTTTCATATGCTGCATGAGTCCATTGATAGTTAGGACGGTATTTTTACGGTCACTTGCCGTTTGTCCAATGATTGATAATCGCCTATTATAAACGTAAAAACATTTTCATCTACGCCACCGATGTGCGTGCTTGGATTGAGATAGATTCATCTATCTATGTAACTATTTATTTTTTAGTGACATTTTCTTTGTGCACAGGTAGCCTCCAGCTATCCAGTTTATCAAAAATATCTTGGGTTGGCAAATGGGGGTTTTTAATGCCTCTCCGTATTTAGAGATTTTTAATATATTGTAGCCGAAGCCTATGCGATGGAAGTCGGTCTTGAGAAATCCATTATATTTGGAACAATAAGTCGGAGAATCCAAAAGTCCATAAATGTAGTAAAAAATCTGCTCATCACTAAATCCTGCCAAATGCTCAGATTTATAAGCTTTGAAATCCTCTGTGAAAATTTATATTTTTTCATCTTATTTATCAAACTTTTAAATTCTTATTTTTCAATCCATATAGTACGATGCAAATATCATTTCTAATTTTTTCTATATCCCTTTTAATATCGCTCTCCCAATATCTTAATACAACCCAGTCGTCTTCTTTTAATTTTTCAGTTACGCTTTTGTCTCTCTCAATATTTCTTTTTAGCTTTGATATCCAATACTCTTGATTAGTTTTGGGAATTCTTTTTCCTTCTTGATAATATCTTCCATGCCAAAAATCGCTATCTATGAATATTGCAAGTTTGTATTTTTTGATGTAAATATCAGGCTTCCCTATAATGTCTCTTGCATGAATTCTAAAACGCATACCAGTTTTATATAGTGCTTTTCTTAACAACACTTCAATCTTTGTATTTTTAGACTTAACTTGAGACATTATTTCCGAACGAGTCAATTTCTTTTTTATAATCATTACTATCCTACCAATATAAGGGTACAAATTTATATATTATATCAATATTTATAAAACATAAGTTATTTTAACAATGTGACTTATTGTCTGTAGACATATTGTCTTCATTATTGTATTATCAGTTTTATGAAAAAAGATACTGAACTACAAAAACTAGCAAAAAAAATCAAAACGACTCGAGAAGAAAAAAATCTTTCTCAAGAAGAACTTGCAACTTTATGTCAATTTGACAGAACATACATTTCTTTACTTGAACGTGCGAAAAGAAATCCATCATATTTTAATTTAAAAAAGCTTTCTGCCGGGCTAGATGTATCATTGTCCAAACTTTTAAAGGATTTATAGTATGCAAAAATGGGAAATTTTTGAACAAAATGCATCATCTTTTTTAAATACTTTATACCCTAATTTTAAATTTGAAAATATTGGTAGCACAGATTCCAATGCTCCAGACATTAAAGCATTTGACAAAGAAGGTAAACATTTATTCAACATTGAAGCAAAATTTAGTCCTGCACAGGCAGGTCAAATTGTAATTCTAAATAATGGTAGTACTTTTGAATTTTCAGATAAAAGTATGAATAAACGAATCAATTCTACTGATTCAATTATTGAATACTTAAATAATAACTATAATAAGTATGCTGAAATTACACAGTCTGCTATTCTTATTGAAGTGGATAGCGATCATCTTTATTCCTTTATAGAGGAACAATATAATTTAAAAGGCAATCAATGGATTATTGCTTCTTCACAAGCTAGTTCTCTTAATCCTTCTTCGGTATGCTTAATTCCAACCAATGAGTTGCGATACAACTTCGAAGTATCAGCTTCTCTCAGAAGGAAAAAAAGTGGAACAAGAGATGCTCCAAAGAAAAATCGGGAAAATATTGAGAAAATTATTTCTACTATTTGTGATAAATATGCTATTGAAACTAATGGTAAAAAAACAATTTTACATGGAGATATTGGTTCTCATCCTTATGAGCTGCTAGATAATCTCTATTTAAGTAAGAAAGGCAGCAACAAGTATGAAATAAAAGTACGCTCTAATACGAACAATATCAATGTAATGTTTTCATTAAAGCTAAAGGATGGCTATCAATTCAAAAGCAAAGAGTTTTCAACCTATCTAAATAGTTTTAAGTAATTCTTTTGCAATTGCCTCAATAACATTTATTGTCATTGCATTCCCAGCTTGAGCTAAAAGTTTACTATTAGATTGCTCTTCTGAAGCTTTTCTTGCTAATTCTTTACTAAAACCTTGAAGTAAAAAAGCTTCATATCCAGACAACTTTCTAAGTTTTCTATTCTTAACATAAAGTATTCCTTGCCTTCCTTTTCGAAGAGTTGGTACTTTTTGTTTATATATTCTCAAATCTGATTGTCTTGTATCTAAAACCAAATAATCTTCTTTTAAAATCTCTTCTAAATTATGCTTTCCATTATTATACTTATTGTCTAAATATCTTGTAAAAGTTGAATATGTATTACAAGAAGAATCAAAAATAAACTCCTTACGATTATCACATAAAAAATCAGATATATTATATTCTTGTTTGGTTTTTTTAGGAAAAATAAACTTTTTGTCTCCTTGTAGTAATTCTTTTCTAACTCCTACCAAATATATTCTTTCTCTCATTTGAGGCACGCCAAAATCTATGCTGTTTAATATGGAATAATTCACATTATAGCCAAGCTCTTCTAGTAATTCTAAAACTATTTGAAATGTTCGACCTTTATCATGATTAACTAAGCCTTTGACATTTTCTAAAATAAAATAATTATTTTTTCTTTCTTTTAAAATTCGGGCTATATGATATATTATTTGCCCTTGATTTTTATCGTTCAAACCATGTCTTTTCCCTACTATAGAAAATGTCTGACAGGGGAAACCACTAATTAAAAGATCGAAGTTGGGCAAAAATTCAGGATTTATTTTTGTTAAATCACCATAAGCATTTTCTTCGCCATATAATGCTTTATAAGTTATTTGTGCATCTTTATCAATTTCACTATATCCAACACAACTCATTCCATGCGATTCTAAACCTAGCCTGCCTCCTCCCACTCCTGCACACAAATCGATAAAATTCATCTTTTGGCTCATTGAAACACCTCCCATATGCATTCATAATATCCGATTAGCTTACTTCTTTTGTTAAATTATTTTAGTATATAATTTCGTAAATGGACAATTTTATGACAAATTGCCATATTTTTATTATATTGGAAATTATAGCTTCTGTTTAGTAAAAAGTCGCTCAAGTAAAAAATTATTTATCTCCTTTTTTTTGGTCTTCATAGAATTAATGAGGACGTGCTATTTTTTTCTGCCACACTGTGATAATGCAACACCACACATCCTAAACCTAAAAATTAAAAAGCCTACTTTGTTACCTTGTCTTTCAGCCAAAACTCATATATCAAAACGCCAATTACAAGATCTATCATGACATCTGCAAAAATTTATCTCTTCCACTAACACCAATCAGACTACCAAGTAAACTTATAGTTATTTTCTTTGGCTTTATCAATAAGAAGCTTTATCGCTTGATATGTTTTGTTATGCCATAATACAAACTCTTCAAGTTCTTGTATATTTGTGAATGTTGAACTACTATTAATTTGACAGTCTTCACTATATCAAGTTTGACATTTTTGTGCTTTTTGGTATAATGGCATCAGAAGAGTTGGGTTGAGCATTATGACTCCCCCCTCTTTCTGTTCGATAGGTTGTAATAATGTGGGGGCTTATTCCCACCCCTATCGAAGTTTCTATCACTGAAAAAAGAAATTACCCTTTGTTTCCCGTTTTTTGAAAAACCAATAACTGTGTAAATTTGATGTCAAAATTATTTAAAAACTCGTCTATGTCATTTATATATTCTATGTCTGACTTATGACTTTGTATACATGCCTAATATTATCTATATCCAATATTGCACTATAGCCTATAGCGATAAGCAGGTGTTATGTGTTGTAAAGTTGCTTGAAAAATTAAAGTTTTGAACTGTCAGTGTACACGGCATGCAGCAGCACAGAAGATGGTCGCTTATAAAAAAGGTACTAAAAAAATTAGCTTCATTTAGACTAATTTGAATTGATTTGGAGTATAGTATGGCTGCAAAGCTCGTATTTCAGGGGTTAAAAAGATTTTTATTGGATTGTATTAGAGTTATTTAAATTGATTTAAAAGGGGTGGTGGTGCGGATAAAGAGACTCGAACTCCCATGCCTCGCGGCACCAGATCCTAAGTCTGGCGTGTCTACCAATTTCACCATATCCGCACAAAGTAGTTTGTAATCATATCGATTTTCTTTAAAAAAATCCTTAATGATTCTTCTATTTGATAATTTAATCAAACAGGTGGTACGCCCGTCAGGATTCGAACCTGAGACCGCTCGCTTAGAAGGCGAGTGCTCTATCCAGCTGAGCTACAAGCGCGTATTTTTTCGCTAGTGGTACGCCAGAGAGGACTCGAACCTCTAACCCTCAGATCCGAAGTCTGATGCTCTATCCATTGAGCCACTAGCGCTCTTGTTTTTCTTATGTTATGGGGTGGGCGACGGGGCTCGAACCCGCGACACCTTGTGCCACAAACAAGTGCTCTACCGACTGAACTACGCCCACCATTAATAATATTAAAAACTTTTTATCTTTCTTTATGGTCGGAGTGAAAGGACTCGAACCTTCGACCCCCTGGTCCCAAACCAGGTGCGCTACCAGACTGCGCTACACTCCGTTAAAAAGAGTGACATTATAGTCAAAAACTTTCTTTTTGTCAATAGTAAAATGTCTTAAAATAATAAAATATTGTAAAGTTGATAATATTATACCAACTCTACGCCTCTTATGCCTCTAGCAATTTTGCCAATAACATACCCATCTGTACTGTTTATGATGGCATCAACATCATTTTCATCTACAACCCATACCATCCCTACACCCATATTGAATGTGCGATACATCTCATCTTCAGCGATATAATGGCTCATAAACTCAAAAATAGGCAGCATGCGAATTTTGTCTTTTTCTACAATTGCGCCCAAACCTTTTGGCAAAACTCTAGGCAGGTTTTCTACAATACCGCCGCCAGTAATATGGGCTAGCGCTTTGATGCGGCTTTTATGTGTTTTAAATAGGTCTACATAGATACGGGTAGGCGTCAACAGTGTCTCTATAAGCGGTTTGCCCTCGAATGTAGTTTCCATGCTCATGCCTAATGTATCAAAGAAGAGCTTTCTTACCAAAGAGTATCCATTTGAATGGACTCCTGAGCTTGGCATAGCTATAAGAACCTGGCCGTCTTTGACATTGCTAAGAGTATCCATTTCGCTTCTCTCAGCAATTCCTACTGCAAATCCGGCTAGATCAAAATCATCATTGCTATACATTCCAGGCATCTCTGCTGTCTCGCCGCCAATAAGTGCACAACCGGCTTCTCTGCATCCGGCTGCAATACCAGACACTACGCTTTTGGCATCATCTGTGATAAGCTTGCCAGTAGCATAGTAATCCAAGAAAAACATAGGAAGGCCAAAATTACATATAAGGTCATTCACGCACATTGCTACTAGATCAATACCTACAGTATCTAATCTGCCGCTTTCAATAGCAAGCTTGAGCTTTGTGCCTACTCCATCGGTAGCAGACAAGATCACAGGCTCACGATATCCAGCAGGCAAGGCATACGCGCCGGCAAATGAACCTATGCCACCTATAACATTTGCATCAAAGGTCGACTTTACATCGTCTTTGATAGCATCTACAAAGGCATTACCTGCATCAATATCTACTCCGGCATCTTTATATGAAATACTTGCCATAAAATCCCCTTTTTAAACTACGCTTTATTGTCAAAACCACATGGTGGAAAAATCTTTTTTAGTATAGAGAGCGACAAACAAAACCCGGTCAATGCCCACACGATAAATACTATCATTAAGATAAATTGGATCAAAAAAGCGATTTGTATATTTCCAAGTGCAACCATTCCCATCACAAGGCCAAGAATGATCGCTATCATTAATTTATGTATTTTTTCTGCACACATTTGGGTTCCTTTTGCCCTATATTTTTTTAATTATACTAAAATATTGTTCAAACATACCAGACAATTAGCTAGCGTTTTTCTTGTCCCTAGCCATTCTTCTTCTCTCATTTGCATCAAGAGATCTTTTGCGAATACGAATATTTAGAGGGGTGATCTCTACAAGTTCATCGTCTTCTATCCATTCCATGGCAGATTCAAGCGTGATCTTTCTTGGCGGAACAAGCTTGATAGCTTCGTCTGCTCCGCTTGTTCTCATATTTGTAAGTTGTTTTCCTTTGAGAGGATTTACATCCAAATCGCCGGGTCTTGAAGACTCGCCTATAACCATTCCGCTATATACTTTTTCTTGAGGGCTTACAAACAATATCCCTCTAGCTTGTAGATTGAATAGTGAAAATGCAACTGCCACACCGTCATCCATAGAAACCAAAGCTCCTTGTGTACGGCTCTCAACAATACCGCTATATGGGCGATACTCCAAGTATGAGTGGTTCATGATACCCTCGCCTTTTGTGTCCGTCAAAAACTCATTTCTAAATCCTATAAGGCCGCGAGCAGGGATCTCGAATTCAATTCTAACGGTGCCGTCGGGCATAGGTACCAATGAGGTCATCTCTGCTTTTCTCTTGCCTAGTTTTTCTATCGCAACACCCTGGAAAGTTTCCGGTACATCAACAACCAAATGCTCAAACGGCTCCATACGTACGCCGTTTTCTTCTTTGATAACAACCTCTGGACGAGCAAGCAAGAACTCAAAGCCTTCTCTTCTCATATTTTCAGCCAAAATACCTATTTGAAGCTCTCCACGGCCTGAAACTTTGAAAGACGCATCCCCCATAGGCTCCATACGCATGGCTATGTTTGTCTCCATCTCTTTGGCTAATCTTTCTCTGATCTTATTTGAAGTAACATGCTTACCTTCTGTTCCAGCCAATGGTCCATCGTTTACAGAAAAGATTACCGACAAGGTAGGCTCTTCAATATGCATAGGATCCAATGGTACCGGGTTGTTATTGTCACATATGCTGTCTCCCACATCAATATCGTTAAATCCTGCGATCGCTACGATATCTCCTGCTTCGGCTTCGGCTATATCCATTCTATCCAAGCCTTTAAAGCCGATGAGTTTTGATATACGGCTCTTTGATTTACTACCGTCAGCTTTGACTAGAGTAAACTCTTCGCCTTTTCTAACTTTTCCGTTAAAGATACGAGTGATACCGATACGGCCTACGAAATTATCATTATCAAGCGTAAATACTTGAGCTTGAGTATCAGCATCAGCTGAGCCTGTAGGATATGGCACATGTTCAAGTATCGCTTCAAATAGTGGCGTCATATCTTTGTTTTCGTCGTCCATGTTCCATTTGGCATAGCCGTCTCTAGCTGCAGCGTAAACTACCGGGAATTCAAGTTGTTCTTCATTCGCATCAAGCGCAACAAGAAGGTCAAACACTTCATCCATTACACGGTCAGGCTCAGCAGCATCTTTGTCTATTTTATTGATAACAACAATTGGGATAAGCCCAAAACCGATAGCTTTTTTGAGTACGAATTTTGTCTGAGGCATAACACCCTCTTGGGCGTCTACCAACAAAAGAACACCGTCAACCATACGAAGTACACGTTCTACTTCTCCGCCAAAATCGGCGTGGCCCGGAGTGTCGATGATATTGATCTTGTGATCTCCATAAGTGATAGCCGTATTTTTAGAAAGGATCGTGATCCCTCTTTCTTTTTCTATGTCATTGCTATCCATGGCTCTTTCTTGAACCTCTTGGTGCGCAGCATATGTGCCGCTTTGTTGCAGCAACTGGTCAACCAATGTCGTTTTGCCATGGTCGACGTGCGCGATAACCGCGATATTTTTAATTTTTTGCATAATGCATCCTATTTTATTGTATATATTTCGCGCATTATATCTAAATTTTATTATAATGAGTTATCGCGTTGCAAATCCATAAAGCTCATGGTATTGTTTCATTGCGTATCTATCGGTCATAGAAGCTATGTGGTCAGCTATTACTCTGTGTTTGTTTCGTTTGTCCAAAAGCTCTCTTTGATATGACGGCAACAGATGAATATCTTCTCTAAAAGCATTATATAATCCCTTGATACACTGCTTGCCTGCAAACATGTTTACCACAATTTTTTCATGTCTATATAGATTTATAAAAAGATATTTTTTGAGAGTTTTGATCTCCGTTTCTATCTCTTTGCTAAAGCCAACTGGTAAAGAAGCAGTTGCATCCAAAGTGCCACAAATCGGTTTGGATCTATCATATTTCTCAACTTTTTCGGCAGAATAAGCTATAAAATCTTTGACCAAGAGAGTAATAAGATTTGCTACAAATCTATGCCGATACAAACCGTTATCTTTACCGATCCCCTCTGCTTGCACCAATGAGTCAATTCTTTGACACAACGGCTCATTAAACAATGAATCAAAATCTATAAGCCCATATTTTATCCCATCATCAATATCATGGCTGATATAAGCTATTTCATCAGCGCGATCCACTATCATGGCTTCTATGGACGGGTGTTTATCGAGCGCAAATCGTTCATCTAATGATTTCAAAAAACTTTTTTTGTATGGCGCAGAATGTTTTAGTACCCCTTCTAATGTAGCAAAAGTAAGGTTTAGCCCATCAAATCCATCATATCGTTTTTCAAGCTTAGTCAATACCCTAAAAGATTGGAAATTATGATCAAATCCAAAATCGTGCCCATCTGACCTAAGAAGATCATCTAGAGTGTCTCCGCCTATATGTCCAAATGGGGTATGTCCCAGATCATGCGATAAAGCAATCGCCTCGCATAAGCTCTCGGCTAGTCCCAATGAACCGGCAAGTGTACGCGCGATCTGGCTAACTTCTAGCGAATGGGTCAAGCGTGTGCGAAAATAATCGCCTTCGTGATTAAGGAATACTTGTGTTTTGTATTCTAGTCTCCTAAAAGAGCTAGAATGAATGACCCTATCTCTATCTCTGGCATAAGGATTTCTAAAGTCTTCTTCAAATCCATAAAACCTCAAATGTGCCTTCATTGTTTGCCTTTTGTGTGTGTGCGTGTTTGAGTTTGAGCAAGAGATTGCAATAAACCGTATAACATTTTACTGATAATATTGATCTCATTATATATTTTTTCAAAATCCTCTATATCGATATAATTCAAATCTTTAGCTAAAAGCAAATGGTATTTTAGCTCCCCTATAGATCCTCTAGAGATTCCAACAAACTGGCGATACTCTCCAATATTGTTTCTATGGCTTCCTTCCATAAGATTAGCGCAAACTGAGCTGCTAGCTCTTCTTATTTGAGATATTAGACCATACTTTTCCTCTGATGGAAATTGCTTTGTATGCTCATATAGTTTTAGAGTTAATATATGAGACTTTTTAAAAACATCCAAATCTTCAACGCTACTCACACTCATTCTCAACACTCCTCGCTCACACTCACACAAAATGTGATATAATTATATCAAACTAGACCCAAAGGGCTACCATGAAAATCACTCTTTTACATAACACTCCTCTCAATATTTGTGCACATGCTATTAGGACTTGTTGGCAAAGTTTTGACAAGTCGGATGACGGCGGAGAAAAAGATTTAGCACTAATCGATAGAGTAGGTAATAAATTCAAACATGCTTCAACTTTGGAACATATAACATATAATTTTTATATTCAAGGTATTAGCCGCGCGTTGCTGCAAGAATTGGCTAGACACAGGATAGCTAGCCTTAGTGTTAAAAGTACCCGTTATACACTAAAAGAGCTCAAAGAATGCGATATTATAGATTATAAAAAGTTTTTAGTTTTTACAGGCAATGAAATAGTGGATAATGCCAGCAAAACAGCACTTGATAATCTTCAAAATGTACTAAAAGCCGGTATCAGCAATGATATAGCAAAGTATTGTTTGCCTGAAAGTTACAAAACAGAACTCACATGGACGATAAATGCTAGAAGTTTGCAAAATTTCTTACATCTTCGTTCTAGCAAAGATGCTCTTTGGGAGATAAGAAACCTTGCTAACGGTATTTATGAAGCGTTGCCTGAAGAACATAAGTATCTGTTTGAAGATCATATTTGCGACTACTCTACAGAGTAGAAGCAATCTATGAAGAGATTGAGTGTGTTTTAAAATTGATTATTTAGACCCTGAAATAAATTCAGGGCGACGAAAGATATCGTCTACTGCTTAACGTTCGTGAAAAGCTTCAGATAAAGTTTTAGTGATTGGCTTAGTTAGGTATTGCCATACTGTTCTTTCTCCGGTAATTATATCTACCTGAGTGGTCATACCCGGAGTAACTTCTATCTCTTTGCCGTTTTTGGCAATGAGTTTTGTCTCGTCTAACACTATTTTGACCCTAAAGTAGTACTTGTCTCCCTGCGGCGTTTTTTCTACCAAAGTATCCGGGCTTATGTAGTCAACGGTACCGTCAAAGATACCATATATACTATAATCGTAAGCATCCAGCTTGACTGCAACTCTTTGTCCTTTTTTAACAAAAGATACATCTGTGGTCGGCAATTTTGCTTCTATTATCAGCTTGTCGCCAAACGGCACAAGTTCCATAATGATATCTCCGGGTCTAACTCTAGCGCCTTTTGTGGTAATCAAAATATTTTTTACAATTGCATCCATAGGTGATGATATCTCAGTCCACTCCAAAGTTACTTTGCGATCGGCCAATTCTTGTTCTTTTGTAGAGAGTTCTTCTTCTGCTTTAGTCATCTCGGCTTGAGAATCTTGAAAATATTTATTCCGTTTGTTTGAGATCTGCCCCTTGAGGTCTGATACTTGTCTTTTGAGACGAATTATCTCAGATGATCCTATATCTCCAGATTCCAAAAGCGGCAAATTATTGCTCAACTCTTCTTGTGCAAGACTCAAAGATTCTTTAAGTGCTGAAGTCTCATCATTAAGAGCTTGTTGTCGTCTTTTAAAGAGCTCTGTTTGGTTGGAGATAAATTCAGGATATTTTTTGGCCTCTTCTGGAAAAACCAACGGTTTATCGTAAACCTCTGCTTGAAGTCTAGCTAGTGTTGCTTTTAGAGCAGCTACTTTTGCCGTGCTGTCATCGTAGGCAGCTTGTGCTTTATTTTTTTCAAGAACTACAAGCTTTTCACCATTTTTGACATGCTGCCCTTCTTTTACAAATATTTTCTCTACCACGCCGTCTGTTGCTGCTTGAATCTCTTGGGTTTTAGCTGTTGCTATTACTTGCCCTGGAGCATGTGAGATTTGATCCAGTGTAGCCCAAGATGCCCAGATCAAAAATGGAATGATCAATGCAAACAGAGAACCAAATATAATCCATAGTGGATTGACTTTTGTTATGTACGGAAGATGTTCTTTCATTCTTGACCTTCTTTTTCATTATTATTAGATGCAGGATTGTTTTGTTGTGCTGCGGCTTGTGCTGCTTCTTGTTTTAATCGCTGAGCATTTGCTATTTTCCCAAGAATTTCATCCCTAGGGCCATCCATTACTATACCTTGTGGCGTCATGATGATGATTCTATCCACTAGTCTCAAAAGGGTCGGTTTGTGAGTAACTACGACTAATGTTTGTTCTTTTGTGATACTAGTACTCAAAATTTGCATAATTTTATTTTCTGTCACGTCATCCATATTTGCCGTAGGCTCATCTAACAGCCATATTTTCGGATTTGTAAGCACCATTCTTGTAATAGCGATCAGTTGTTTTTGCCCGCCGGAAACGCTATTGCCGCCTTCGGGAACTATGGTATCTAGGCCTTTTGGCAAAGCATTTATAAGCATTGAAAGCCCTGTTTTGGCAGCCGCTTCCATTATCTGTTTATCCTCAATTCCGACAAGTCCCAAAATGAGATTATCCCTTAGCGTCCCAGAAATTAGTTTGGTGCTTTGAGATAGATATCCTATAGTATCGCTGAGCTTGTCCCTGGCTATCTGCTGTATATCTATATTATCCAAAAGAATCTGTCCCTCTTTTGGAGCATAAAGACCTGCTAACATCTTAAGAATTGTCGATTTTCCAGAGCCGATAACTCCTAATATCGCTATCTTCTCGCCGGTATTGATCGTCAAATTTGACAATACTATAGGCGGCGTACCCTCAGCGTATGAAAATTTAACTGCTTGACAACGATAATTTGGAGCAATATCTGCCGGGCTTAATGGTTTTTCCACCCCTTCGTTGTCTCTTGGCAATTCATAGATACGATCCAAATCTTTTACTGACATTTTTGCTCTTCCCCATTGAACAAACAGGTTTGGCAACATCGCCAAAGGAGCAAGAACTCTGCCTGAAAGAATAGTAATAGCAATAAGTCCCCCCATTGTCAAGCTATCAGTTGAACTTACCATATAAGCACCCATAGCTACCAAACCTGCGTAGCTCAACTGTTGAAGAAATGCTGCTATATATCCTGATAGTTCTGTATAGTGCCTAATAGAGATATCATCATGAATAGCATCTTCGCTCAACGCATTCCATCTGCCCAATGTAGCATAGCTATGCCCTGACGCTTTGAGAGTTTCAGCGGCTTCTACGGCTTCGACGAGAAGACCCAATTTTCTATTTGACGCAGCAACTGATTGATAAGTTAAGAATTCTATTTTATCTCTAAAGAAGAATGCTGCTCCAAGCGATAAAAAGAAAAATACAAATGGTACTATCCCCATCATAAATCCGCCTACCATAATTATAATCGCAAGAAAAAATAAAGTAAACGGAAAATCTATAACAAAATATAGGGCTGCAGTGGATATAAAAGTACGAATAGCAATATAGCTTTGAAGTTGAGCTGAAAGTGTACCTATGCTTTGAGGAAGAGAATCTAGTCTAATTTTCAAAAAACGATCAAAAATATTATGCGAATAGCTTTTATCCATTGCTACTGAAGAATGGTCAAGTATGGTTGATCTTGCAACTTTGAGTATCATTTCCAGTAAAATTGCTATAAATACACCAATAGAAAGTGCTACTAGGGTAGACATCCCATGAGTCGGTATAACTCTATCGTAAACTTGCATACTATAAAATGAAGTTCCCAAAGCCAAGAAATTGATACTAAGTGTCGCTACCGCTGCTTGAACTATACGAGGTTTTTCTCGCAATGCGACTTGTTTGAACATTTCATATGCGCTTTTATCAGCTTCTGGTTTTCTCTCTACCCTTATAGGTGAAAATAATAAATCGGGTGCGGTTAAATCATGATATTTAATACCGCCTGCGCTGTCGCATTTCCATCTGCCGTTGGCTGTTTTTTCCAAAACTATACACATGCCTGCGCCTGGAATAAATGCAAGTGCCGGAAGCATCTCTTCATTAATTTTTTTAGTCCATTTTGGTTTTACGAGTCCATGTGCATTAAAAAGTTTTTCATAATAATTAGTCACAAATTCATTGTTGACCATAGTGCCTGATGTCAAATTTTTGACAAAATCATCATACTCATGTTTCGAGAGTCTAGATGTAGCAAAATGCGGCAATGAACAACTTTGCGCTAACCATTCGATATCTTTTTCAAGCTGTTTTGCATTTTTATACAGTTCCATTTGACAAGCCCCCTAATTTTTTACTCATATTTTCCCCTCTATTGTCTTACGATGTAAGCTTCATCACAAATGATATTTTTCACCTCTCTAGCAACTTTAAGCGCGTCTGTTGCTTGAGCATAACAGCCTATTAGGCTATGATCCCCATTTTCCATGATCTCTAAGTTTTGCTTTTTAAGTTCATTTTTCATGTTCTCATTAATTTTCGCATTGAATTGTACATAATATTGCTCTTTGCCTGGAATAGGTTTTGTTGCTTTTACGATCACTCCTATAGGCTGCTGCGGTTCAGGCATTTGCACAATAGCTTTTGATTTTCCGGCTACTACCATATTTTCAATAACTATTTTTTTTGGTTTTTTAGCAACCGCAGCAACTTTAGGTTTCTCTTCTTTTTTAACTGCAACTGGTTTGACCTCTGCTTTTTTAGCTTCAACTACTACAACTTTTGGTTTGTCTTCTTTTTTGACTACAGGTGCTTTAGCTGCAACGGCTGCTTTGGTTTCTGGTTTTTTACTAAACAAGCTAGCAAAACTCCATCCTTTTGTTTCGTTTTTCTCTTTTGCTTCAACTTTTGGAGTAACTGCGGCAACTTTAGGTTTCTCTTCTTTTTTAACTACAACTGCTTTGACCTCTGCTTTTTTAGCTACAGATGCTTTTGCTGCTGCTTTTGTTTCCGATTTTTTACTAAACAAACTAGAAAAACCCCATCCTTTTGTTTCGTTTTTATCTTTGTTTTCTGCTTTTTTGGCTATGAGAGCTTTTGGAGCAGTTGTCGTGGTTTTTGTTTTTTGAGCTTTTTTAACCTCAGGAGCTTTGGCTGCAACTGTTGTTTTAACTGCAGGGGCTTTGGCTTCTCCGGCAACTTTAGTTTCAGGTTTTTTGCTAAAGAGGCTGGCAAAACTCCAGCCTTTTGTTTCGTTTTTATCTTTGTTTTCTGCTTTTTTGGCTATGAGAGCTTTTGGAGCAGTTGTCGTGATTTTTGTTTTTTGAGCTTTTTTGACCTCAGGAGCTTTGGCTGCAACTGTTGTTTTAACTGCAGGGGCTTTGGCTTCTCCGGCAACTTTAGTTTCAGGTTTTTTGCTAAAGAGGCTGGCAAAACTCCAGCCTTTTGTTTCGTTTTTATCTTTTGGCTTGGCTTTTTCTTCTCTAGCGGCTACTACTACTTGCGAATTATTTGCTTTTGATTTATTTGTAGTAGTTGTTTTTATAGGGGCTTTTGACAAATTTTCATCTTTTCTTGCAAAAATAGTATCAAAAGTAACTTTTTGATTTTTATCTGCAGGAGTTGATGGCTGCACAGGCTCAATAGGCTTAGCAGGTTTTTTGAGTTTTGCTAATTTATTGTTACCAAGCATATTCAACAAGCCATCTTTTCCTCCTAAAAGAGCAAGCTGATATGCTGAAACTATAAGAGTGGATCTAGTATCTTCAAATGCCATTTGGTTTTGAGTAAGTTCTCTTGACGCATTAACTAGATCCAGCCATTGCCGTTTGCCTGCTAAAAACAATCTAGTATATGAAGCAAAAACTTTTTGCGATGAGCCGATAGAGCCTGATTGTGATTCCACTCTATTGAGCGATGATGTATAATCATTATAAGCATACATTACTTTATTGATAAGATCTTGTTGTTTTGATAGTTTCTCTTGTCTAACTTGCATGATTTTTGCTTCGGCTGTTTCTACTCCGGAAAATGCCGATAGTCCTGCTCCAGGAGATGCCTGAACCGAGAGGTACACCAAGGTTTCGTCCATAGGATCATCATAATATAGTGAACTGCTTCCTACACCTCTTTCTGCTTTGATAGAAATATTTGGCCAAAATACAGATTTTGCTTTGGATTTTTCTGCCTCGGCAAGTTCTAGCTCGGCATCAAACTTTTTGAGTGACGGGTGGGTATTTATCATCGATTTGATGATCTTGTCTAAAGAGTCAAAAGAAAACGGCACTCTTTGGTCTATCTCTAATCCGCCATTAAATTTATGGTTGGTCAAAAGTTCTATTTGCGCGAGTGAACTGTCACGTCTAGTCTTGGCATAGTTAATATCTGTTTGCATTTGATACAATCTGGCCTTCAAGAGCTCCATATCTGATTTGGATGATACGCCGGCAGCTACACGCCTAGAAACCATCCCTTCTAGTATGCCGAGTTGCATTTGCCCTTCAGCTAGAGCCTCTAGATCTCCCTTGGCTTTTAGATATGTCTTGAGGGTATTGAGCAGTGTTTCGACCAATATATACCCATTATCTTCCAATCCATATTCGGAGTTGTGTTTGTTGGCAACTGCCATATCATATGTCGAGCTGATCTTCCCGCCGGTCCATAGTGGCTGCTCTATAGCGGCCGTGCCACCCCAGAGCTTGTCTTTATTGACCCCTTGATTGACACTAATGGAAGGGGTAGGGAAATAGTTCCACATCGCACCTTGGACCTGTGCATTGGCGCCTCTAATGACTTGCTCTTGCATTTTGATGCTCGGGTGGGATTTGATGGTCATTGTTACTAGATCATTGACACTATATGTTGTACCGGCATATGCTACAGTAAAACCGGCTATCAAAATCAAATAAACATGTCTCACTATTTATCCTTACCTATTAAACCATTATTTATATTGTTATTGTACATTGAAGTATTATATCATTATAAGATAAAAAAATTAATAATGAAATTAAAAAATTATTGCGATTTAATTACAAAATTATATTGACATTAAATATTTATTGTAGTATAATTTTTTTACGATGTTAATTATAGCATCATATTTTATTTTTAAAAGGACTTTTAATGTTGTTAGATTTTTTAGTTGCTGATGATGGATTGCTTGGTGGATTACAATTGGATAATTTGCTAGGTTCAGTGGGGCATTTGGTAGGGACAGTATCTACTGTTGTTGATGTTGTTGTTGATGATGTTGCAAACTTGGCTCTTTCAGTTGACCATATCTTGGATGTTACTACTGCAGTTACTACTACTGCTATTACAGAAGATATTGTTAATGTATTGCTCGTAGTTGACGGTGCGGTTGATAACACAACTGTAATCTTAAACAACCTTGTAAATGGTACAGTATTGCCTGCAGTTAATGATGTTGTTGGACTAGTTGACGGTGTTCTTGACATGACTCTTGGCCTTGTTGGTACAACTGTTGGTCTAGTTGGCGGCCTTGTTGGCGGCGTTGTTGGTCTTGCCGGCGGCATTGCTGGTGACGTTGTAATAGGCTAATTCCTATTACGCTCCTCTCTTGAGGAGCAACTCTCTACAAAAACTTCTTAAACAATTTAATATATTTGTTCATAAAAAATACTTTGTGATTTTAAGTAAAAACCTATTTTTAGTTATCTCGAGATTGTTCGCTGAGCTGTGTTGAAGTGTATTTTAAGATCTAAGACGAAGATACTGAATGAGTTGTTTTATATATTAAATCGTTTCTTTGCTCTTTGGTAATTTCTTTGAGACGTCGTCTTTGATTTCAAAACTCATTAAAGCAATTTATAATATTTATGCTTTTCATATCTCAATGACCGTTCGTGATGAGCTTATCAAACCATACTTGAGCCTTCGACAAGCTCAGGGTGAACGGAAATTTAGAACCTGAACAAATTTTGCGATGACGCTATTGTGTCATCGCAAAAAAATTAAAATATCACCTGCACGGCTACCCAGTATGTATCTTGTTCTCCGTTTGTACCGCCAAGTCCATTGGTAAGGTCCATGGTATAATGTTTGTTTATATCATAATTTGTAGCTGACCAATAAAAACCTTTTGACCATCCGTCCGGTACACCTGGACCCGTCGTGGTTGTTGTCCCGCCGCCGTTAAAGGCATCCCATATAGCTACAAGATCATCATATGTCGGATTATATTCTCCCGGAGGATTATTGTCAATAGCCGTTCCTGCCTGTACCCCATAAGTAGCAGCTCCAAATGTAGGCAATGCAACTTCATATCCGCCTAATTCTGTATAACGATAAGTATCGGTTGTCTCACCCAAATAGTCCAATCCTTGATTGCCGTTTACATCATACATAAATATAGCATCCAGCTCATTATGTGTAAATGTATCTTGAAAGTCTGAGCCTCCATTAATTTCACCAAATCCATCACCGTCTCTATCCCAATAATAGTAGTAGTTGCCATCTACAAAAACAGGATTGATAAGCTGACCTTCGCCGGGTATAATTATGACTTCAGGCGGTGCTATATAAAGAGTTTGTGTATCTGCTGTGCCCACGTTGCCTGCTGCATCAATGACGCGAGATTGCAAAGTATGATTACCGACTGTCATGGCATTGGCTGTATTGTCATAATTCCAATGGGTAGCATCAGTTTGTGTGGCATTAACCCAAGTAGCTCCGCCGTCAAGGGATAATTGTACTTTTTCGCCTGGATACATAGACGTATTTGTACCGCTGATAATTAATGTATTGTCACTTGTTATAAAATCACCGACAGTATCAGTATCGGTTGCCACGGCAACTATATTTGTAGTTGCCGTCGGGGCAGTTGTGTCGATTACTACCTCTTGGGAATCCATATTGCCTATATTACCGGCCGCATCTACCACGCGAGCGTTTATTGTGTGTGAACCCTCTGTCATAACAACAGCACTATTATTATAGCTCCAATGGGTAGCATCAGTTTGTGTGGCATTAACCCAAGTAGCTCCGCCGTCAAAGGATAATTGTACTTTTTCGCCAGAATTCATAGACGTATTTGTACCACTGATAATTAATGTATTGTCACTTGTTATAAAATCACCGACCGTACCACTATCTGTAGCAATGGCTGTGATATTAATATTTGCAGACGGAGCGAGTGTGTCAACTGTGAAATTTGTTGTTGTGCTATTGACAAAGTTGCCTGCTGCGTCAGTAGCAGTCGCATTTACGGAATGTACTCCCTCATTAAGCGGGGCAATCGGTGTAAATGAATAATTGCCACTACCATCTGCTGTGACCGTACCAAGTACTGTAGTTCCGTCTTTGATAGTCACAGTTGCCCCCGCTTCGGTAATGCCGCTAATAGTTGGCTTAGTATCATTTGTGGTGCTTCCTTCACCAATGTCTCCTGTTATAGGAGCCACATCATCTGAAAGAACTATAGAGATAGATCCTGGAGCTGTCGTGTCTACTGTAAAATCAACAGCCGGGCTGTGATTTGTGCCGCCATTTTTGGTATATGTAATGCTGTGAATTGAGCCATCTGCAAAAGCAGTGGCAGGGGTATAGCTCCAGCTACCATCGCTATTTGATGTCGTAGTCCCTATTTCTGCACCGTTATCATATATAGTTACTGTTACACCTGCTGGTACGCTTCCTGCCAACCCTGAGAATGTAGGTTGAGTATCATTCGTGGTATCACCGCTAAAAACTTGTCCTACAACAGGTGCAATATCATCATATACATTTGGCGCAACCGTAATTGCAGCATCTACAGTAGTTGTGCCGGGCTGGCTTTCATTGCCTGCTGCGTCAGTAGCGGTGGCATTTATCACTGTGGTATCCGCAATAGGACTAGCCGGGCTAAAACTGAAATCACCATTTTGATTTGCGGTAGTTGTGCCGATCGGATTGCCGGCTCCATCGGTGATTGTAATAGTGCTTCCTGGTTCAGCTGTACCTACGACTATACTTCCGTCTGTTGGATCAAGAACTGGAGCAGTAGGAGCTGTGGTATCCACTGTGAAAACTCCTGATGAGACAGTAAAAGGATTACCTGCAGCATCTTCGGCAGTCACTGAAATATAGTGCTCGCCTTCACTAAGCGGAGTGGTTGGAGTGATAGTATAGTTTCCGTTACTGTCCGCAATGGCAGTGCCTAAGGTATTTCCGACATCATCTTTGGCAGTTACGGTTGCTCCTGCTTCTGTTGTACCGCTTATAACAGGCGTGGTATCATTTGTGACACTACCTGCAGTAATCGACCCTTGTATCGGGTCTTTATCATCAGTTAGATTTACACTTAGACTTGTCGGAGCAGCTGTATCTATAGTTATTGTTTGTGAATGAACCGAACCTGCATTGCCGGCTGCATCAACGACTCTGGATTGCAAGGTATGATTCCCAGCTGTCATTGCATTTGCGCTATTGTCATAACTCCAATTAGTAGCATCGCTTTGTGCAGCATCAAGCCATGTAGCTCCGCCATCAAGAGATATTTGTACTTTTTCATTTGTGCCGAGCGTAGTATTTGTACCGGCGATAACCAATGTAGTATCACTTGTTATAAAGTCGCCCTCTACACCTGTATCGGTAGCGATAGCAGTAATATTTGCAGTAGCGGCAGGAGCGGTGGTATCTACTGTGAAATTTGTTGTTGTACTTGTAATTGCATTGCCTACTGAGTCAGCAGCAGTCGCACTCACAGAGTGCGCTCCTTCACCAAGCGGAGTAGTCGGAGTAAATGTGTAATTGCCATTCTCATCTGCATCGACCGTACCAAGTACTGTAGTGCCGTCTGCGATAGTCACAGTTGCGCCTGCTTCAGTTTTGCCGCTAAAAGTTGGAGTAGTATCATCTGTCACGCCATTATTGACAATCTCTCCTGTGATAGGAGCTACATCATCGGTTATAGACATAGAGATGGAGTTTGGAGCTGTGGTATCTATTACAAAATAGCCTGTCGTTTCTGTGATAGGATTACCCGCCGCATCGGTAGCTGTTACTGTTATGGAGTGTGTACCTTCACTAAGAGGAGTAGTTGGAGTAAATGTATAATTACCGTTATCATCTGCTGTGACTGTAGCAAGTACCGTAGCACCGTCTTTGATAGTTACACTAGCGCCTGCTTCTGTGACACCGCTGATAGTCGGCATATTATCATCCGTAACGGGGTATGTGCTAGAAGCTGCGGCAGCTTGCGAAGTTGGAGTCTCAGCGCTGACGATCACTCCTGTATCAGGAGCGACATCATCAGTTACGACTATTGTTAAGCTTTCAGGCCCTTCATTGTCTACAGGCTCAGATCCTCCGCCGCCACTGCTTGCAAGCGCAGCCAAAGCACCGGCTCCCAACAAGCCGAGCACCAAAGGCATCCAATCAGTCGCCGTCTCTTCGCCTATCACTTCACCGCCCAAGCTATAATATGAATCATAGTTAGCTCCTTGCGGGATGAAGTTATAGTATTCCCCATTTTCTGCGACACCTATAAGGCTGGCTTCATTATCAAAATACCCTTCTATGATGATATCTGCTGCGTCATCTTCCGAGGCTGCTTTTTTACCCAATTTTATCTTGAGATTTTTACCGTCTTTAGTTACGCGGACCTGGTCAGGCGCTACGTGAGTAGCTAAATCTTTAAGTTCTATTCTATGTTTAGAACCGGCTTTTACTATCAATGGCTTTCCTGCAGCTCCGCTACCTTCCATGACCACATTATTTGAAACAACATTTTGACCGTCTTTGATGATCACTGCGACCTTTTGGCTCATATTATTTGGTCTCCTTTTATAAATTTTTATCTAATAGTATTTTGAATATTAGTACGTGTCATCACTTATGGCACAAATATTATTCATTAAAATATCACCTGTACTGCTACCCAGCTTTGGTTGGTCTCAGCATTAGTAGCACCGAGTCCATTTGTCATGTCCATGGAGTAATGTTTTGTGTTGTCATACTGCGTAGCTGACCAATATATACCGTTCGCCCATTCCGGAGGTGTACCGTCAGCTGCATTATATTGATTGGTTCCCTCAAAGGCATCCCAGATAGCCACTAAGTCATCATAAGCAGGATTGATCTCTCCTTGTGGAACATTATCAATTCCTGTTGAAGTCTGTTTATATATTGATTTATCTCCCCCAAAAGTCGGCAATGCGGTTTCATATCCACCTAACTCAGCATAACGATAAGTATCAGTCGTGTCAGGCAAATCGTTCGGTCTCATATTGCCGTTTACGTCATACATAAATATAGCATCCAGCTCATCATGGTCAAACCAGTCATCTTGATCCGGGTTGCCGTTAATTATGCCCTCTCCGTCTCCGTCTCTATCCCAGTAATAGTACCAGTTGCCGTCAACAAAAACAGGATTGATAAGCTGACCTTCACCGGGTATAATTATGACCGGAGGCGGTGTGACAGTAAACGTCGTCGGTGTGCTTGTAATGCTATTGCCCGCTGCATCAGCAGCAGTAGCAGTGATAGTATGCGTATCTATACTAAGCGGTGTGGTTGGAGTAAATGTGTAATTACCGCTGCCATCTGCTGTAGTCGTACCAAGCACCATATCGCCGTCTTTGATAGTCACAGTTGCCCCTGCTTCAGTGGTGCCGCTGATAGTCGGCGTGGTATCATCGGTAGTTCCGTTGTTAGCAATCGGCCCTTGGATATCCCCTACATCATCAGTAAGGATCATGGTAATAGAGCTTGGAGCTGTGGTATCAACAATGAAGCCGGTAGCAGGACTTGCGGATCCGCCGTCTTTTTTATACGTTACACTGTGGGCACCCTCACTAAGATTGCTTCCGGGGGTTAAGCTCCAGCTGCCGTCGGCTTGTACCGTAGTAGTTCCCAGTGATGTAGCACCGTCAAATACTTCTATTGTAGAGCCTGCATTTGAGGCAGCCAAAACGCCGGAGAATGTTGGCCTGGCATCATTTGTGCTCTCACCGTCAAAGACTAATCCAATTACCGGAGCAACATCATCATACACGATTGGTGCATCTATTAAAGCTGCGTTTACAGTTGTGGTGCCAGGCTGGCTTTCATTGCCTGCTGCGTCTGTAGCAGTGGCGTTAATAACCGTCTCGTCAGGAACTGGTGTAGCCGGCGTAAAGCTGAAATTGCCATTTTGGTTTGCAGTGGTAGTGCCGATCGGATTACCGTTGCCATCTGTAATAGTTATAGTACTTCCTGCTTCAGCCGTACCGGTGATCGGACTGCCGTCTGTCGGATTTAGGACCGGAGCATCAGGAGCTGTAGTATCAACTGTGAAGATTGCTGTTGACTCGGTTATAGCATTGCCCGCCGCATCTTTGGCAGTTACAGAAATATAGTGTTGGCCTTCAGTAAGCGGAGTAGTCGGGGTAATAGTATAGTTTCCATTATCATCCGCAGTAGCTGAACCAAGAGCATTTCCGGCATCGTCTTTGGCAGTTACCGTAGCGCCCGCTTCTGTAACACCGCTTATAACAGGCGTGGTATCATTAGTAACACTACCTGCCGTAATTGGTCCCTCTATTGGGTCTTCGTCGTCGTACAAGTCTACACTTAGGCTATCCGGGGGTGTAGTATCACCACTTCCGCCGCCACCGCCGCCACCGCCGCCACCAGCAAGAGCAGCCAATGCGCCAGCGCCCAGCAAGGCAAGTGCTATTGGCAGCCAATCAGTCTCGGTCGCTTCACCTATCACTTCACCGCCTAGGCTATAATATGAAGAATCCGGATTTGCCCCTTGCGGTATAAAGTTATAATATTGTCCGTTTTCAGCAATACCTATGAGGCTCGCGTCGTTATCATAATATCCTTCTATGATGATGTCTGCCGAATCATCCTCTGCACTTGCTTTTTTGCCTATTTTTATTTTGAGGTTTTTGCCGTCTTTTGTCACATGAACTTGGTCGGGTGCTACCTGAGTAGCTACATTTTTGAGTTCAATGCTCTGTTTTGAACCGGCTTTTACTATCAAAGGCCTTCCGGTAGCTCCGCTACCTTCCATAACCGTATTTGTTGAAACAACATTTTGACCGTCTTTGACGATCACCGCAATCTCTTGGCTCATATTTAGTCTCCTTTAAAAATGTTTATCTAATAGTATTTTGGATACCGATTATCTCGATACTAACTCTACGGTCTGGTGCTAGGCATTGGATCAACTGTGGCGTAGCTTTGTCTCCTTGGCAGCCTTTAGTAATAGGATGTCTCTCGCCCATTCCAAATGAATCTATCATAACACCTATATTGTTTGCTTTAAGTTGGCTAGAAACTGATTTGGCGCGCGCTAGCGAGAGTGCATCATTATACTCATCGGTACCTATGCGGTCCGTGTGTCCTTCGATGCGTATTTTTTTGACCGAGAAATACTCTTTTTTGATCTTAGCAGCCAATGCATTGATAGTGTTTACGCCTTCTGGAGAAAGTACTGATTTATTGAAGGCGAATAGCGTATCGGCATTGAGTTCTATATACTCTGAATTGCATAAAGGTTTGTAACGATTTAAGATATCGGAACGTGCAATGATACCTTTGCTTATACCATCCGTTTTTCTAACGGCATACATACCATCACCCACGTCTTGGAGTTCTAGATAAAGAACTTGTCCTTTTGGGGCAATATAAGATTGCTCGACTCCGGGGTTGAGACCATTTTCTACACGCACACTGATCCTAGTCGGGCATGTAAATGTTTGTGCATACTGATTTGGCAATATTACGCCTATGAGACGATTTCCCACCCACACTTTTGGTGCATGGGCACTATCTCCGCCTTTACGATAGAAAACTACCATTGATTCTTTATCCGACATTCCTGGGGCGCTAAAACCTAGATCCTTTTTTTTCATTACTTGTTTTTCCGGGATACATCCTGAAATACCAAAAGCAATTATAGACGCAATTAACAACCTGCCGATTAACACTTTCATTTTTTTATCCTTCCTTGTAAGAACATTGATCAAATCTTTTAGACAATCATATTTAATCATAATATTTGATGAGTAAGTATAATTTCTAAAATGATTATATATTAATTTAGCTTCAATTTCACGCGGTTTTTTGAAACTTGATAATATTTTACTATTATAGTATTAATTATAGGTTAAATTAAGTTTAGATTTTTAAATATTTTTTATATTTTAAAAACAAAAGATTTATATAATCAAATTGACCCAAACATCATCTTTTAACACTTTTTTTAATATAATGGTCTTTTAATATTATGAAACAAAGGTATTTATATTGCGATTTTTTTTATTTATACTAATATTTTTTATGACTATATCTATCAATGCCCAATCATTTGATGGCAACATATCCAAAGAGATCAAAAATTCAATTGAAAACCATTTAAAAAGCAGGGATGCTTTGTTGGTGCAAAATTTATATGTAAATACCGGATATACTCCACTTTGGATAAACAATAATAAAAAAATGCAAGAATTATTGTACGCTCTTAAAGATCCTCTCTTTAACTATAAAGAAAAAGATTTAGGCCAAAAAGAGATAGAAAAGCTTTTATTTATGCTAGATAATAATGAAATTGACAACAAAATAGCATTATATGCAAGACTTGATGCAGCACTTAGCAGCAGTTTTATCCGTTTGGTTAAATTTATCTCTCAAGGTGATGTAGATTGGGAACTTGTACAAAAAAAGATCCAATCACTTAGATCTAGTGAAAATATTTATGGGGATTGGGAGATAACACCAAATGATTTCCCGGATCAAAAAACAATGGCACAAGCAGTATTCAATGGAGATATATACGGATATCTAAACTCTTTATTACCGCTAGATGACAGATATAGATCTTTAATCAAAATTTATAAAAAATATCGACATATGCAGCCTTTTGCGGAGATACCCTACAGTCATGATATATTACAGGTTGGCAGCAACTCATCTAGAGTGATGCTGCTAAAGAAACGGCTCCAAGATTTGGGAGATTATCCTGCCCATATCGCCATAGACAAAAACTTTGACTCTACAGTATATAATGCTGTTTTGAGATATCAAAAAAGATACAACATAGAACAGACAGGCAAAGTTGATAATGTTACTAATTATTATTTAAATCAACCTCTTTCAGCTCATCTTCAGAGCATCGTGACTAATCTTGACAAAACAAAGATTTACCAAAAGAGACTAAGCGAAGAGAGAATAGAGATCAATATCCCTTCGTATAGTTTTAAATATTTTAAAAATAATAGACTTGCATTATCTGCAAATGCTGTTGTGGGCCGAATAGATAGGCCTACTCCAATATTTAATGATTTTTTAGAATATCTTGTATTGAATCCAACATGGACAGTTACTGACAATCTCATAAAAAAAGACCTTATAGGTGTTCTTAGAGAAAATCCGAATTATTTGACCGAGAACAATATCCGTGTATTTTCCAATAATGATGAAATTTCTATAGCGCCGGGTGAACTTGATATATATGAAAACAGTTCTGTTAAAGTGCCGTATAGATTTGTCCAAGATCCGGGCGACTTTAATGCGCTTGGCAGAGTGAAATTTATTTTTCCAAATCCGTATGATGTATATCTGCATGATACAGATAATAAAGAGCTGTTTGGCAGACGTTACAGAGTATATAGCTCCGGATGTATGAGGATGCAAAAACCGCTGGAGCTTGCTGCTATGCTTTTAGAAGATCATACTGATGACAAATATAACGCTTCGTCTATGCAAGAGATCTTGGATTCGAATAAAACTACAACTATTAAGCTAGCAACAGCTATACCTATCAATATACTTTATTTTACTGTACATGAAGATAATGAACTTGTCTATTTTGACTATGACATTTATATGTATGATCTCATTATCCAAGAATCAACTGAAGATAATAGAAAAGAGTATTTTAAAGCACCTAAACAAAGAATGATCAGGGTAGAAAAAAATGCAAAAACAGACAATAACCCTGCACCGTAATATTGGTTTTTAGTTGTTGGTTGTTGGTTTTTTGCTTGCAGCAGTTTTTTAGATTTTTGCGCCCCTTCGGCGGTCTCTGTGCGACATCGCCTTTGGTTTCAAATCTACAAAGTCAAAGCAGTTTGACTTTGTTTGACGATTCTCATGGCTCAAAATGATCAAGTTTATCATAGTGAGCGAAGCGTGACTATCTATTTATTAGATCTTGAAGCAATATTTTAGTTGTCGTGGATTCCTAATCTAGTCAAAAATAACACTCATTTATATTTTATTTAATATATGAGTAACTATCCGATAACCGTGATTGAGAGCGATTGCTATACTGCCGCCGCTCTTAAAAGCTATATCTCCGGCTATAAAAAGCCCCCTTGTCTCTGTCTCATAATTCTCATCAAAAATAGGTTCCCCCTTCTCATCGAGAGTCACTGAGCATTTTTTCAGAAAATCTACCGGCGTAGTGCCTCCAAGGGCATAAATAACCCTGTCAAATATCCCGCTTGTGCCATCAATATATATTACTTTGACTTTGCCGTGTTCATTGGCTAGGCTTTCTATATCAATGTCAAGTTTTGGTATAAGTTTTTTTTCTAAAACAAACTTGTCAAACATCTCTATATTTGTAGGATTAGGACGAGTCAGACTCGCTCCCCTATAAGATAAAGTAACTTGGTTGCTTTGGCTAAGTTCACAGGCATATTCCACCGCGCTATCCCCTCCGCCTACTACTAATATATTTTCATTATTCCCACACTTATCAAGATTAAAATTTACTTGCGTTTTGAGAGATGGAGGAATGGCATAAGATGGTTTATTTGGTTTGCCCATGCGCCCTACTCCAATGACCACATTGCGTGCAAGAAAATTACCACAATTTGTATAAACTTCAAAAATATCGTTCATTTTTATAACTTTATCAACTTCGCAATTAAATTTTGCGTCAATTAGATGATTGTCCAAAAGCGAATCAAAGTAATCTATCGTGCTCTCTTTTGTACCGTCAAAAAAATCTATATTTCCATCAAGAGCTACACTTTGGCCTTGCCAGTCTTTATCAACTCTTTTTTGATCCTTATAAAATTTACGAATAGTTTGAGAGTGATTATCACTTTTTTCTACAAGAAGTACTTTTTCTACGCCTAAAACCTTAGATTCAACGGCTACTCCAATACCGCCTGGACCACCGCCTATTACTATAATATCATATATAGGAACCATCAAACTAACCTTTTTTTACCAATTATAACATAATGTGTTGTTATTTTACATCATAATTTTTTTTTACACATTAAACTATTTTAATTTATCAAATAGCCAAAATATATTTGTAATATTTATTGTATCAAGATAATAAGGCTATTGATATTTAGTACATTTACAAGCCAAATAAGATCATATTATCCCCTAAAACGTACTCTTTGTGCATGTGTAATAGCAATTGCCATAGCGTCGGTAATATCAAGAGGTTTGATCTCTTTTTTGATCTTAAGTAGTTTTTTGACCATAAAGGCCACTTGATCTTTGGTTGCTTTACCGTTTCCGGTGACTGATTTTTTGACTTGAAGAGGAGTATATTCATAAAAATATCCCTTTTCTTGCAATATTTTTAAAGAAAGTGCTCCTCGAAACTGAGCCAACTTCAAAACAGTCTTGGGGTTAAATGCATAAAATATATCCTCGATAGCAACTTCATCAATATCATGTCCCTTTAAAATCACATCAATGCCCGATGAGAGCTCTATTATCTGTTCTTGAAGCACTGAAGATTTTAATTTAAGCAAGCCAGCTTCTATCAAAGAGATTTTCACACCCTCTACTTCTAGTATACAATAGCCTAAATTACGGCTTCCGGGGTCAATTCCTAATATATTCATTCACACCTTTTTTCACATAGTGAATAATTTGATTCAACTGTTAAATATTGGCTATTTTAGCTAAAATTGGCTAAAATCATAAAAGTTATTCACATTAAGGTTTAAAACTATATAGGAGAATTATGAATATTGGTGAAAAAATATTAGGCGAGCTAAAAAAAGAGATATCTGAAAATGATTACAATCAATATATCAAAAAATTATCATATGACACAAAACACTCTAGAAGTGATATAGCTCATTTTAATGCTCCAAATCTCATTATAGCAAAGTGGATAAAGACAAAATATGAATTTCAGATCACACATCTTTTTGAGATCCACACTGGAATCAAGCCAAAATTGGAAATTTCAATAAAAACAAAAAAGACCAATGCAGTTCAAAATATCAAAACAAGTCAGACAGTTGAAAAAAATGTAGCAAAAACCAATTTTTTAAACCCGTCACTTACTTTTGACAGTTTTATAGTAGGAAGTTCAAACCAATTTGCATACACAGCATCTAGAAGCGTGAGTGAAAAACTGGGACAACTCTACAATCCTTTGTTTTTGTACGGCGGGGTAGGTCTTGGAAAAACTCACCTTCTTCAGGCTATAGGTAATGAACAAATTGCATTGGGTAAAAACGTGGTTTATACTACTCTAGAAATGTTTATGAATAGTTTTACCTCTCATATAAGATCTCAAACTATGGATAGATTTCGTGAAAAATTTAGAGAATGCGATCTATTACTCATAGACGATATACAATTTATAAGCAGAAAAGAACAGACTCAAGAAGAATTTTTCCATACTTTTAATGAACTTTATAATGCAAAAAAACAGATCGTTATCACCGCCGATAGGCCGCCAAATAAAATCGCAGGTCTTGTTGACAGGCTCAAAAGCCGTTTTGAATGGGGACTAATGGCAGATATCCAACCCCCTGGACTTGAGACTAAAATAGAAATTATCAAGAAAAAATGCGAATTGGACAAAATCTCTTTGAATAATGATGTCGTGAATTTTATTGCTACAAATATGGGCGATAATATACGAGAAATCGAAGGTACTATTATAAAACTCAATGCTTTAAGTTCGATCCTCAACCAAAAAATAACGCTTGAATTTGCAAAAAATACAATAAAAGACCAACTAAAAGAAAAAAAAGAAAATATTACAATTGATACCATAGCACAAATAGTCTCAAAAGAATTAAATGTCAAACCATCAGACATCAAATCTAAAAAACGAACACAAAATATAGTAAATGCCAGACGAATTATAATTTACCTTGCTAGGAATCTTACTCCTAACTCTATGCCTCAAATCGCTATGTACTTTGGCATGAAGGACCATACTGCAATTAGCCATTCTATGAAAAAGATCAATGAAATAATAGATGAAGACGAAAATTTCAAAGTGCTTTTAGAAGAGCTGTCAAATAAAATTCACTCCAAAGAAAATTGAATAAAAAAAAGATATAATACTAAAATTAGTGAGTTTATGTGAAAAATTACCTTTAAAGTCAAAAAGGCTTTAAGCTCGAAAATTAGGGGCAAGGTTTAGTTTTTCACTTTTTCATCGTCTATTACTACTAATACTATTTTATTTATAAATAAGGAGTGTTTATGAAGATTAAAGTTCAAAAGCAAGTTATTGAATCTATCTTGATCAATTTGCAACCATTTTTGGAAAAAAAAGATGCCAGTCAAATAACTTCTCATATTTTCTTTGATGCTAATGACAATGAATGCGTCATAAAAGCTTGTGATCTTGAAATTGGACTTAGCATAAACACAAAACATATCATAGTAGAACAAGACGGTAAATGTACTGCCAATGGTAAAAAACTTTTAGATATCATTCGTATTTTAAAAGACGATGAGATTACACTTGAAGTTTTAGATTCTTCATTGGTAATCAAACAAAAACAATCAAAATTTAAACTTCCAATTTTTGATGCGACAAATTATCCTGCTTTCCCAAGTATAGAAAATAAACCTCAAATCACATTGGATTCTATGCATCTTATACAAAGCTTGAAAAAAATCTCTCCCGCAATTGATACAAATAATCCAAAATTTGAATTAAACGGTGCACTGATAAATATCAAAAACAAATCAACTGATATAGTAGGTACCGATACAAGAAGATTAGCCATAGCAACAATAGAAAATGAAAGTGAACAAGAACTTGCTTTGATAATTCCAAAGAAAGCTATCTTGGAAATACAAAAATTATTTTTAGATCAAATAAACATCTACTACGATAATACAAATTTAATAATTACAAATCAAAATTATTATTTCTATACTCGTTTAATTAATGGAAAATTCCCAGATTATGCAAGAATTATCCCTAATTCGATCAAATACTCTACAATTCTTCCAAAAAAAGAGATGGCTGAATCTATAAAAATGATGACTACAATTTCACAAGATATTAAAATGTCTATTCATTCAAATATAATAATATTTCATTCTCTTAGCAGTGATAATGTAGAAGCAAAAACAGAATTAGAAGTAAATACCGGGATTCAAGAAAAATTTGAAATAAGTTTTAATAGCAAATATCTTTTAGATTTTATTTTTCAAAGTGATGAAGAAAAATTTGAAATGAATTTCAACGAACCGAATCTTCCATTCGTGGTTAAAGATCAACAATTCATGACCATAATCATGCCAATAGTAATATAAGGATTTAAAAATTTATGTCAACAAATAAAACAAAATATATATTTATAACAGGAGGAGTACTTAGTTCGCTCGGTAAGGGAATTAGTGCAGCAAGTATAGCAACTCTATTAAAACATTCAGGATTTAAAATAGGAATTTTAAAACTTGATCCATATATCAACGTTGATCCTGGGACAATGAGCCCGCTTGAACATGGAGAAGTCTTTGTTACTAAAGATGGTGCTGAAACTGACTTGGACCTAGGACACTATGAGAGATTTATAGATACATCTTTGACCCAAAATAATAATTTTACTACAGGCCAAGTATATAAAACCGTCATTGAAAATGAAAGAAAAGGAAAATATTTAGGTAAAACCATCCAAGTAGTTCCACATATTGTTAATGAAATAAAAGAGAGAATATTTTTAGCCGGGCAAGGTAAAGATATTTTGATTGTTGAGCTCGGAGGTACTACTGGTGATATTGAAGGACTTCCATTTTTGGAGACTATTCGTCAAATAAAACACGAACTTGGAAAAAGCAGAGTTATGAATATTCATGTGACTTTGTTGCCTTATATAAAAGCAGCAGGTGAACTTAAAACGAAACCGACTCAACACTCTGTCCAAGAACTTAGACGCATAGGTATTGCTCCTCAAATGTTGATTTTGCGCGCAGAACAGCCTGTACCAAATGATCTTAAAAGAAAAATAGCATATAGTTGTGATGTTGATGAGGATAGTGTAATAGATGCAATCGATGCTGCTACTATTTATAAAGTGCCATTAAATTTTATGGCTCAAGAAATATTAAAACCTATATCAAAACAACTTGAATTAGGAGAGTTAAAACCGAACATGGATCAATGGATCAGTTTGGTTAATAAAATTATTATGCCTTCAACTGAAGTAAAAATAGCATTTGTAGGTAAATATTTAGACCTTAAAGAGTCATATAAATCGCTTACTGAAGCACTTATACATGCCGGAGCTAATCTTGATAGCCGAGTAATTATCAAATGGGTTGATAGTGAAAAGATCGAAGAAGAAGGAAGCGAAAAATTTTTACAAGATTGTGACGGTATTTTAGTAGCCGGCGGATTTGGCGAAAGAGGAGTTGAAGGTAAAATTGCTGCTATCAAATATGCTAGAGAAAATAAAATTCCGTTTTTAGGAATTTGTCTTGGTATGCAGCTTGCTATTATTGAATTTGGAAGAAATGTACTTGGAATAAAAGATGCCAATTCTGTAGAATTTGATCCGCAAACTCTAAACCCAATGATATATCTTATAGATGAGTTCATAGATGCGAGCGGCAAAAAACAGATAAGAACTACCAAATCACCATTAGGCGGAACTCTAAGGCTTGGTGAGTATGAATGTCAAACATTAGAAGGCTCAAACCTGCGCAAAGCATACAATGAAGCTATAATTTATGAAAGACATCGTCATAGATATGAAGCAAATCCAAAATATAGAGAAATGCTTGAAAAGAACGGTATGATAATTACCGGTGAATCAAATGGACTTATTGAAGCTGTTGAAGTAAAAGACCATCCTTGGTTTTTGGGTGTTCAGTTTCATCCGGAATTTACATCAAGATTACAGCATCCAAACCAATCTATACTGGCATTTGTAAAAGCTAGTATAGAACATAAAAATAAATAAAAAATTTTACATATTTCATTCATTCCAAGCTTGAATTGGAATGAAAGGTTTAATCTCATTGCAAAAATTACCAAAACTTACATTAGTAGAGATAGAAAATTATTTAAAAAAAAGATTTGAAGAAAGCGGCGGATTATTAAATCTATCTGATTTACCGCATCCATCTACTTTCAAAGATATGGATAAAGCATGCAAGCGCATTGTAGCTGCAATTAACAATAGAGAAAAAATTATAATTGTAGGCGATTATGACGTAGATGGAGTTATATCTACTACTATTCTCTCAGACTTTTTTGAATCTATAAAAGCAGATGTCAAATGGTTTATACCAAATAGATTTGAACATGGATATGGGCTCTCAACAAAAATACTATCATATATTCAAGAGTTTGACTTAATTATCACGGTTGATAACGGAATCACTGCTACTGATGTGGCTTCTTGGTGTTTGGAAAATAATAAGACCCTTATTATTACCGATCACCATACTCCTCCAAAAAATTTACCAAATGCATTTGCAATCATTAATCCAAAGCAAGATGATTGTACATTTATATATCCGGATATTTGCGGTGCCATGGTAGCATGGTATTTGATCGCAGGATTGAAAGAACATCTAAAATTAAAAATAAATTTAAAATCATATTTGGCTCTCGTAGCCATAGCTACAATTGCTGATGTAATGCCGCTGCTTCATATCAACAGAGCTATTGTGATCGCAGGATTGAAAGAACTTAATAATTCTCAAAAACCTTTTGTAGCTGCTCTTAAAAATCATCTTAGATCATCGAAATTTAAAAGTGATGATATTTCATTTTGGATAGCACCTATTTTAAATAGTGCAGGACGAATGAGCGATGCCTCGCAAGCTGTTTATTTTTTAAAAAGTATTGATATGTCTGATGCATATGAAAAGTTGGCATATTTAGCGGATACAAATGAAAAACGTAAAATTATAGAAGAAAAGATTTCAAATCAAGCTAAAAATCAAATACTTAATCCTGATGGTTCGATCTTAATCATCAGAGGAGATGATTGGCACGAAGGGGTTTTGGGGATTGTAGCAACACGTATGGTAAGATTTTTTAAAAAACCTGCTATTGTTCTTAGTAAAAGCAAAGAAGGACTTCTCAAAGGCAGCGGAAGAAGTATAAAAGGCTTTGACTTGTTTGCATCAATTGATCCACATAGAGATATAATAGAAAAGTTTGGCGGGCATCCTATGGCAATAGGTATTTCCCTAAAAGAAGACAAATTGCAAGAATTCATAGATAAACTACCAAATTATTATGAGATTTGTACAGATGATTCAGATAAAGCTTTAGGCGAGATAGAACTTGAATTAATCAATGATAAGCTTTTTGCACTCTTAGATAATTTTGAGCCTTACGGCGAAGCAAATCCCCATTTGGTATTTGCATCTTCTAATATCAACATAAAAAGCGCTATTTCTATGGGTAAAAATAGTGAACATAGACGATATCAAATATATCAAAACGGTAAAACAATAGAAGCTATACATTTTAATCCCATAAATCCACTAGAAATAAATGAATATGATAAAGTGTCATATATAATACGAAAATCTATATTTAAAAATGTAGAAATATTACAATTATTGATTAAGTAGATAATTATAATTTATAATTAAAAAAATCGTTTTATTTTATTTATATTTAAGATATATTTATTGATTATACTGTATAATCGTTTGGTATATTTTATTATAACAAAGGAGTGCGTTTTGGATAAAGGGTTATTGAAAGAAAATCTAGAGCAAATAGATGCATATTTAAAACAAGAAGGAATCTCTCGTCGTGATGCGATGAAAATGATGGGACTTGGCGGTGCTGCTATGATGATGGGGAGTGGTGCTGCTACAGAAGCAAAAGCCAGTAGTTCATCGGCAAAAGGAAAGATCTTAATAGTCGGCGGCGGATTATCCGGAGTGGCAACTACAGCTTTACTTGCAAGATCATTAGATAATCCGGATATCACTATATTGGAACCAAATCCAAAATCAGTCTCTTATCAACCAGGCCAAACGCTTGTAGGTAGCGGTGTTTGGAGCAAAGAAGATACTGTATATGAAACAGCTGATTTTATGCCAGATGGTGTAAAATGGATTCAAGAAAAAGCAGTAGAATTTAATCCTGATAATAATACAGTAAAAACAAGCGGCGGAAAAGAGATTAAATACGATTATATGGTTGTAGCTACCGGCCTTGTACTTGATTACGGTGGAATTGCAGGTCTTGAAGAAGTGGGTGATGTGTATTCTCTTGATGCTGCAGATGCTGCAAAAGCCAAAAAAATATTGGGTAAAAATGGTTTGTGTTCCATTTACTTTGCAGAGGGAGCAGCAGATACTTGGACTCAAATGCAAGAGTTTGTAGCAGCAGCAAAAAGCGGTAAAAAAGTAAAAGGACTATTCCCTGAGCCACATACTGCATTTAAATGCGGTGGTGCCCAAAAGAAAATGGTCAATCTTACCAATGCCAGACTTGTAGAAGCAGGCGCTAGAGATAATGCTGAGCTTTCTTTTGTTACAAATGGTAAAAAACTATTTGGTGTGCCTGAATATCACGACTCTATCACTAGACAGATGAAAGAAAGAGGAGTATCTACAACATTTAGTCATAAATTAAAAGCTATTGATGTAGCCAATAAAGTAGCTTCTTTTGAAAAACATTGGGAAGAAAAAGGCGAATGGGACAATGTGCTCGAAGAATTCGCAATGGTGAAAAAAACAGAAAATATAGATATGCCTTATGATTTCTGTCACCTAATCCCACCGCAAAAAGCACCTAAAGAGATAGCTGATTCTCCAATAGGATCAGATAAAGGTTGGGTTCCAGTAAACAAAGAGACGCTACAACATGTTAAATACCCGAATGTTTTTGCTCTTGGTGACGTTGCTGCCATACCACTAGGTAAAACAGGCGGTAGTGCTAGAAAACAATATAAAGTAGTAGCAGAAAATCTTATTGCAACAATGGAAGGCAAAAAAGAGCTTGCTGCAAAATATGACGGTTATACCGTATGTCCACTTATCACTGATATAGGCAAAGTAATGCTTGCTGAATTTAAATGGGATCCTAAAGACAATTCAAAAGCGATAGCTGCGCCTTCATTTCCTCTCGACCCTGCTCAAGAAAGATGGATATATTGGCTTCTAAAAGTTTATTTGCTTAAACCAATGACACAATACGGTATGCTTTCTGGCCGTGCATAATTATATTAACCCCTTTTTTTGGGGTTAAATTCCTTCTTTCTTTTTTTCAATCTTTTTTTTGCTATTATTGCACATATTTTACAAGGTTATATATTATGAAAAAAGATTTATATATATTTATAGGCATATTTTTATTTTTAGCGATCGGTATGCATTTTAAAGAGTGGGTTTCTCACCCGATCAGCCATATTGCAGCACTGCCAGCTGCAGGAGCTTACGGCATGGGAGCTATTCATCCGCTTGTATTTACATTTATTGTTTATATAATTTATGTTTTGGCAAGAAGTATCTATAGAGGTATCAAAAAACTTGTTTTTTAAATGAGAATTTAGCTTAATATATTTTGCGCGAGTATAGATAGGGCAAGCCCTATCTATTAAAGAGGAATTACTCTTATGTTTTGATCTAATTTTTCTTTCAAAATACTCTCGATAGCAAATAGCGTGCCTGTACTTGAGCTGGCACATCCGCTGCAAGCACCTAAATAACGAATATATATATCGAAATTTGCACCATTTTCTTTGATATCAAGTATCTCTATATTTCCTCCGTCCATTATAAGCATTTGACGAATATTATCATCTATGACTTTTTCGACTGCTTTTAATCTTTGAACTATTGTCATTTGAGCAAATGGAGCGTCATAACTGCTGTCGGCTTGTTTTGCAAGCTTTTCTTTTTGATATTCCTCTAGCAAATCAACTAAATATATATCTTTTGCTTCATGTCCGCCAGGGCGTATACATGATTTACAAAATGCACCTGCTTTTGTATAGTCTGTGATCTGTTCTATGGATGTAAGATCATTTAGTCTGATCACTTCACGCAATGTAGATAAGCTTACCCTAGCACATTCACATACTATGATCTCATGTTCAAAACTCTCCATATCTACGCCTTTGTATAGTGC
>Ga0302251_1000408_pt1 | contig 40959 bp, 21 predicted proteins | sample AAG_RA_Gln_MG_FD_193534 | JGI IMG/M metagenome (GOLD analysis project Ga0302251, IMG submission 193534) | Enriched activated sludge microbial communities from anaerobic digester in WTTP, New Holstein, Wisconsin, United States - AAG_RA_Gln | ecosystem: Engineered > Bioreactor > Anaerobic >... | reverse complement strand
TGCCGCCCCATCTCACCTACACCCCGACGGCCGACTACCACGGCCCCGACGCCTTGACCTTTGTCGTCAGCGACGGCCTGGCCTTTTCCGCGCCGGCGGTGGTCTCGATCACCGTGACGCCGGTGAACGACGCGCCCAGCGCCGCGGCGCAGGCCGTGACCGTAACCCTGGGCCACACGGTGGCGATCACGCTGACGGGGTCGGACGTCGAGGGGGACGCGCTCACCTACAGCGTCGTCGTCGGGCCGGCCCACGGCACCCTCGCCGGGACGGCGCCCTACCTGGTCTATACGCCGGCCGCCGGCTACAGCGGGCCCGATCTCTTTACCTTTGTCGTGAACGACGGCGCGCTCGACTCGGGGCCGGCCGAGGTGAGCATCACGGTCGTACCCGCCGCCCGCGTGTACCTGTACTATCTGCCGGTGGTCTTTAGGCCGTAACGGGGCAGGAGGCAGGAAGCAGGGGGCAGGAAGCAAGGGGCCAGAAGGTTGCCCTTTGCTTCTTGCCCCTTTTCTGGTATGAAAATAGCCTGTGCCTACATCAACGTCCGCGTGGCCGGGGGTACCTTGCGAAGGTCCTGCGGACCTTTGCAAGGTACCCCCTCCGCGACGACGACATTTACACGGTTTATGGTGCCCCGAAGGGGCATGTCCACTGCTCTGTTATTCCCCTGTTATTCCGGCATGCTACAATCCTCCTCGACAGCGTATCCCGTGCTGTGGGCCAGTTCCGGCGATTGCGCGACTCGAGGAGGATGCTATGAACATGCGACACCGTGCCCGTTCGATCGTGTCAAGGCTGGGCGTGCTGCTGCTCGTGGTCGTCCTGGCGAGCCCGAGCCTGGCGGCGCCCGCGGCGGCCGCCACCGTCACGGCAAGCGCCGCGGCCCCCGGCCCGGGGGAGGGGTGGGCGCCGGCCCTCGCCAACCTGCCCCTGAGCTTTGTCGCCAACGCCGGCCAGGAAGACCCGACCGTGCGCTTTACCGTCCGCGGGGCGGGGCACACCATCTTTTTCACCGAGCAAGAGATCGTCTTCAGCGCGGCCGCTGCCGAGGCGGCCGTGGTGCGCCTGCGCTTCCCCGGCGCCAACCCGCACCCCGCGATCGAGGGGCTGGCGCCGCTGCCGGGGACGGCCAACTTTTACCGCGGCAGCGATCCGGCCGGCTGGCGCACGCACGTGCCCACCTACGCGGCCGTGATCTACCGCGAGCTCTATCCCGGCGTGGACCTGGTCTATAGCGGGCACGAGGGCCGGCTGAAGAGCGAGTTCCGCCTGGCCGTCGGCGCCGACCCCCGGCGCATCCAGATGGCCTACCGCGGCCTGGCCGGGATCGGCCTCCAGGCGGACGGCGCGCTGGCGCTGGAGACGCCGCTGGGGACGCTGCTCGACGAGGCGCCGATCGTCTACCAGGAGCGGGCCGGCCTGCGGCAGCCCATCGCCGGCCGCTATCTCCTCCTGCCGGCCGCGGCGGGCGAGCACCGCGTCGGCTTCCGCGTGGGCGCGTACGACCCCCGCCGGCCGCTGGTGATCGACCCCGAGCTGACCTACTCCAGCTTCCTGGGCGGCGGCAGCGACGAGCGGGCCCGTGCCGTCGATGTGCTGCGGCGCAGCACGACGACCGAGATCTATGTCACCGGCCAGACCAGCTCGACCAACTTTCCCGTGTTCGACCCGTTCGACGGCACCCTGGGCGGGCAGAGCGACGTCTTTGTGACCAAGTTCTACAGCGCGAGCGGCACGATGGCCGTGAGCTACTCGACCTACCTGGGCGGGAGCGCGCGCGACGACGGCCGCGGCATCCTCCTCAACGCTCTGAACGCCACCGACGAGGACGTCTACCTGACCGGGCGCACCGATTCGGACGACTTTCCCACCCAGGGCGCGGCCGACGCCACCTACGGCGGCGGACCGGGCGACGCCTTTGTCGTCAAGCTCCACCCCGACGGCACGCTGGCCTATGCCACCTACCTGGGCGGCAGCGCCATCGACGAGGGCAACGCCATCGCCTATGGCCAATCCAGCGATATCTGGGGCGTCATGACGGTCTATGTCACCGGGCGGACCGACTCGACCGATTTCCCGGCAACCGTGCTGGACACGACCCAGAACGGCCTCGCCGACGCCTTTGTCACCCAGGTCATGGATTCCGGGGCCGACGCCTGCGTCCTGGGCTTCTCCACCTACCTGGGGGGCAGCGGCAACGACGTGGGCTATGGCGTCTATGAATTGTGGTCGGGCCAGGTCCACGTAACCGGGCGCACCGAGTCGGCCAACTTTCCGACCCACAACGCCCTGGATGCCACCTATGGCGGCAACGGCGACGCCTTTCTCACCCAGGTCCTCAGCACCACGACAGAGGTCGTGTGGGGCTATTCGACCTACCTGGGCGGTGCCGGCAGCGACAGCGGCTACGCGATCGAGCTTTGGAACGAGTCGGAGCCGGAGGCCACCGTGACCGGGCGCACCGCGTCGGCCGACTTTCCCACCCGGCACGCCTTTCAGCCCGCCCTGGCCGGCGGCAGCGACGCCTTTGTGACCCGGGTCGTCAGCCGGACCGCCGAGGTGGTGTTGGCCTACTCGAGCTACCTGGGCGGGCGCGGCGACGACGAGGGGCGCGCGATCGCGCTCGGCGCCGCCGTGACCGGCGCGGTGTACGTGGCCGGCCGCACCGGGTCGAACGACTGGCCCACGCTGAACGCCGTCCAGCCCCGCCACGGCGGCGGGACCGACGACGCCTTTGTGACGCAGGTCGTGACCGACAGCGGGACCCTGCTCCTGGGCTACTCCACCCCCCTGGGCGGGCGCGGCAACGAGGGCGCCTACGGCCTCAGCTACGGCGTATACGGCTCGTGGCCCGACTATACCTATGCGGCCCACATGGCCGGCTGGACCGCTTCGGCCCAATGGCCCACCACGGCCAACGCGCTGGACAAGCAGCTGGACGGCCGATCCGACGCCTTTGTGGCCGCGGTGGCCCAGGCCGGCCAGGCTCCGCGGGAGAGCACCGTCGTCGGGCCGGGGCAGGGCGGCGAGGTGGGCATAGGCGGGGGCGGTGGAGGAGCCTTCGGAGGGTTCCGCTGGTGGGGATTCATGATCCCACCCGGCGCCGTGTCCTGGCCCGATACCCCGGTCTATGTGGCGCCGTACGCGCCGCCGTCCTACCCCTATGGGCCGCCGTCGCTGCAGTACTGGATGGGAGGGGGCGGCGGCCGCCTGCGCCCGGCCGGCGGTTCTGGCGAACAGGACCTGCCGGTGGACTGGCTGCGGCCGGTCACTGTCTCAATCGAGTACGATGCGGCCTATTTCGCCGGGGTGGACGAGAACGACCTGGTGTTGTATGGGCAGGATGCCGCCGGCGTCTGGTACGACGCGGCCTGCACCACGACGCAGCACCCCGACTGCAGCGGCTACATCCGCGACACGGTGAGCGACACCATTACCGCCACCACCCTGTACGTGGGCCACCTGGCCCTCGGCGCCGAGAAGCCGGAAAAGGCCATCTTTGGCCGGGTGACGACGCTGGGCCGGGGGACAACGGCACTGGCCAACGTGCAGATCAGCCCCGACCTGGGCGGGGCCTATGCCGTGACCACCGACGCCGACGGCTACTACATCCTCAGCCGGTTGATCAGCGGCACCTATACCATCACGCCCACGCTGGCCGGCTACACCTTTGATCCCCCCCAGTACACCGTCACGATCACGACGGCGGACGTCAGCGGGTACGACTTTATCGCCACCGGAGGAGCCGCAAGCTATTCCATCTACCTGCCGCTGGTGGTGCGGAATCAGTAGGCAAAGGGCAAGACACCCGGCGAGGGCGCGGCGGAGGCTCTCGCCGGGTGCCGCGTTTCTGTCAAGTATGAATTTCGAATTTCTCCTGTTATTCTCCCGTTATTCCGCCATGCTATACTCTACACCGTTAGAGCGAGCGAAACGAGGCTGGCCATGCGCACTCAAGTCACCTTCATCTTGCGGCTATGGATCGACCCCCAGGCGGAGCCCGCCGCCTGGGAGGGCCAGGCCGAGTGCGTCGCCGACGGCGCGCGCGCCCATGTGCGGGGAATAGTGGACCTGGCCCAGTTCATCGCGGCCCACACCGGACCGCTTCCCGTCCCGCACCCAGAGGAAGATGATTGAGGAAAAAGGAGACCATACATGACAACGCGGACCGTCACCCTGTTCGTCCTGGTCATGACCCTGCTGGCCGTACACCCGGCCGCGGCCCAGTTCCCGACCCTGCCGCAGCTGCCGGCCGGGGCCGCCGCTGCACCGGCGGCAGTCCCGGCCCCCGGCAGCCCCACCGGCGAAGCCGGCCCCCCAGCCGCCCCCGCCGCGCCGCAGGCCGGCCTATCCCTGGTCGGCCAGTTCGGCGGCCCCATCTACCGCTCCACCCTGGTGGGCACTACCCTGTACCTGGGCGGCGGCACGCGCCTGGTGGTGATGGACGTTTCCAACCCGGCGGCCCCCACCATCGTGGGACAATCGGCCGATCTCGGCGGCGAGGTGTGGGACATGGCCATCGCCGGCGACTATGCCTACGTGGGCGTCGGAGACGTCGGCATCGCCACACTGGCCATCGCCGACCCGGCCCACCCGGCTCACGTAGGCACCTACGAAGAGGATAGCTCTTACTACAACCAGATTACCCTGCACGGCAGCCACGCCTACGTGGCCGGCGGCTACTCGGGGCTGCTCGTCCTCGATGCCGCCAACCCGCTGGCGCTCGTCGAGACCAGCATCTATACCACCACCTCGTACGTAAACAGCGTGGTGATCAGCGGTACAACGGCCTACCTGGGGGCGGGGGACACCGGGCTGCAGATGCTGGGTATCGCGGACCCGGCCCATCCCACCTACCTGGGCGCCTATACCCGCGCCAGCCTGAGAGTCGAGGACGTGGAGGTGCACGGGCCGTACGCCTACCTGGCGGCGAGTGACGATGGCCTGCTCATCGTGGACATCACCGACCCACTCAGCCCCACGCTGGTGGGGGAAATGCCGGTCGGCTGGAACGACGTTGGGGGCCTGACCGTGTCGGGAGATTACGCCTACCTGGCCCTGGACGGCTATGGGCTGTCCATCGTCGACGTCTCCAACCCGGCGGCCCCCAGCCAAGTCGGGGCGATTCACACAAGAGATAGCTCGGCCTGGGATGTCACCCTGGTCGGCGCCTACGCCTACCTGACGGCGTACGACGACGGGCTGCACGTCTTTGATGTCGCCAACCCGGCGGCCCCGACCCTGGCCTACCTGTACGATATCCCATCCGAGCCCCGCGACATCGCTGTCGCCGGCAACTATGCCTACCTGGCCGATGGCTGGGACGTTCTGCACAGCGTGGACATCTCCAATCCCGCTTCGCCGGTAGAGGGCGATCTGTATTACGTGGCGGGTGGGGTGGCCAACACTCTCGACGTCTCCGGCACCCTGGCCTACGTGGGCGACGGCAGCGGCCTGCACATCATCGATATCTCCGACCCGCTCAGCCTGACTCACGTGAGCTCCCTCGTGCTCCTCGGCGGGGGCGAGGATGTGGTGATCTCCGGCAGCTACGCCTATGTGGCGGCCGGGGGAACCGGGATACACATCGTCGACGTCTCCGACCCGGCCGCCCCGGTAAAGGAGAGCACCATCGACACCCCGGGGTTCGCCGGGGGCATCACGGTGGTGGGCCAATATGCCTACGTTGCTGACAAGACGCAAGGCGTGCGCATCGTCGACGTGAGCGACCCGGCCGCCCCGGTGGAAGTCGGCTTCTACGTGGATAACCCGTACAGATGGGTCTCGGCGGTCGCGGTAGCCTACCCCTACGTCTACCTGGGCACCGGCGTCATCGTCGACGCCTCCGATCCTTACAGTCCCACGCTGGCCGGGTACTTTGCCGTCACCGGCAGCGTCGAGAACATGACCCTGGAGGGGAACCTGCTCTACGTGCCGCGCTTCTCCGAGGGCTTTACCCTGCTGGACCTGACCGATCGTCTCAACCCAGCCGTGGTGGCCCACTATGAAACGCCCGACTATTCCTGGAGCGTGGCCCGGCAGGGCGACTATCTCTACCTGGCCAACGATTTTAGCGGCATGGTCGTGCTAGAGTACAGCGCATCGACAACCTACCGGGCCCATCTGCCGCTGGTGGCGCGCAACGCGAGCGCTTGTTTCCAGGACGACTTTTCCAACCCGGCCAGCGGCTGGCAGGTGGGGGCGGGGGCCGGCTGGAGCGTCGGCTACCTGGACGGCGAGTACCAGATCCTGGTCACGGAAAATGGAGCCTATGCGACCGGCACGCCCCTCCAGCCGCTGCCGGCCGATTACCGCCTCGAGGTCGACGCCCGCCTGACCGCCGCCACCCTGGGCTCCTATGGCCTGCTTTTTGGCGGCGATGAGCAGGAGCAGACCGGCTACGCCTTTGTCGTCTTGCCCACGGAGCAAGGGTACGTGATCACCCGGCAGAACGCCGACGGCACCTTTACCACCCTCGAAGACGAGGATTCTACCCCGGTCGTCAACCCCGGCACGGCGGCCAACCGCCTGCGGGTCGACCGGATCGGCTCGTCCATCCACGCCTTCGTCAACGGCGTGCTGGTGGCGACATGGGACGATGACAGCTACATGGGTGCCGGGCTCTCCTACGGCCTGGTGGCCTACAGCTACGACGAGGGCGCCGTCGACGCCCGCTTCGACAACTTTTCGGCCTGCCCGACGGTATTGGCGAGCCCGCTCTTTGTGGATGATTTCTCCGTAAGCGGGCGCTGGTACGTGGCCGATCACGGATGGGGCAAGTTCAGCTACCAGGAAGGCGAGTACGAGATCCTGATCCGCAACACCGATTCCTGGGGCTATGCCGACGTGCCCCTGGAGGGCGGCCTGCCGCGCTTTGCCCTGGAGGCCGACACGCGCCTGGTCACCGGCACTCAGGGCCTCTATGGCCTCAATTTCGGCCAGGTTGACGGGGAGCACTTTTACAACTTCCGGGTCTATCCCGCGGCCCAGCAGTATGCGCTCTTCCAAGTCGAGGGCAGCACCTGGACTCCCCTGGTCGGCTGGACCGTATCCGCGGCGATCAACGCCGGCGCGGCCGCCAACCACCTGCGGGTGGAGCGCGACGGGGAACAGATCCGGCTGTACGCCAACGGCGTGCTGCTGAACAGCCTGGCGGACTCGAGCTACCTGGGCAACCAGGAGATGAGCCTGTATGCGGGCAGCTGGACCGAGGCCCCTGTAGCGATGCGCTACGACAATGTCACCTTTAGCGAGCTGCCGTAAGCGTCGGAGGCACGCGTCGAGAGGGAATGTAGAAAATAGGAGGAAAGCGATGAAACTGCGACGATTCGCCCTGTTCGTCCTGCTCATCACCCTGCTGGCCGCGCTCGCCGCTGCCGCACAGCCCGCGGCCGGCCCCACGGCCGCCGCCGCCAGACCCCCGGCGCCAGCGAGCTGCCAGCACGCCCCACGCCCCGCCGGTACCGCCCAGGTGGCCATCACCGACCAGGGCCTGGTTCCGCGCAGCCTGGTGGTGGACGCCGGCTGGGTCGTGACCTGGACGAATCAAACCACCGGCACCGTGCACCTGGTGGCCGGGTGGCCCCAGCATGCCTTTCTCCCCAGCATGACGCGCGCTTACGGCGCCATGGCCGGAGCGGCCCAGGCGGCGGGCGGGGTCGCTGCGCAGGCCGATTGGATTGGCGCCGAGATCCCTGCCGGCGGCGCCTATGGGCACGAGTTTGCCGCAGCCGGCTTGTACATGTACGGTGTGGGCGAAGGCCCGGAGGCAAGCGGCTGGGTCAGGGTCCTCCCGGCGCCGGGGCCCATGGTCCTGGTCCACGCCGGCGAGTTCCTGATGGGCTGCGACGAGGGCAATCCGGAGGAGTACTGCTACTATGACGAAGAGCTGCCCCTGCACGCCGTCTATCTCGATGCCTACTACATCGACACCTTTGAGGTGACCAACGCCCAGTACGCCCAGTGCGTGGCCGCCGGGTACTGTGATCCGCCGGCCGACTTTTCAAGCGGCACCCGGCCGTCCTACTACGACAACCCCCTCTACGCCGACTACCCGGTCATCCAGGTCACCTGGCACAACGCCGTCGACTATTGCGCCTGGGCCGGCAAGCGGCTGCCCACCGAGGCCGAGTGGGAAAAGGCCGCCCGCGGCAGCAGCGACACGCGCATGTACCCCTGGGGCGACCAGGAAACCGACTGCACGCGGCTGAACTATTACCACAACGCGCAGGAGTATTGCGTGGGCGACACCGACCGTGTGGGCAGCTACCCCGCCGGCGCCAGCGCCTACGGCGCGCGGGATATGGCCGGCAACGTCCGCGAATATGTCAACGACCGGATGGACTACCACTACTATGAGTACTCCCCCTACGAGAACCCGCAGGGGCCGCCGTCCGGCGGCGATTCCAGAGTCGTACGCGGGGGCAGTTTTCGGGCCGATTGGAAAGAGGTCCGCACCGCCAAGCGCTTTAGCGAAAGCGACATCTTTCCGAGTGGCGCATGCGGGTTTCGGTGTGCGGTGAGTGCGCCATGAGCGCGAATTACCGGTAGACCGGCCAGAGCGGATCAGCTGACGAACGCGCCCACTCCCCGGTGTGGGCCAAGATCTGGACAAGGTTTCGAAAAGGAGCAAGACAATGAAAACGTATACGATTCTAGCTATCCTCGTCCTGGCCCTGGTCCCAACCGTGCCCCTGCTGCCCGTGTGGCCGGCCGCGGCCGGCGCTCCCCCGGCGGCGGCTGAGCCGATGGCCGCACCGGCCGCCGACTGGGGCCGCCTGCCGCTCTACTTTGTCGCCAACCAGGGACAGCTGGACGCGCGCGTGGCCTACTCCATCCAGGGCCGCGACAAGGCGCTCTACTTTACGCCCCAGGGCGTCACCTTGGCCCTGGCCCTGCCCCAGGAGGGGGGCGCGGGTTTCCTGGCGCGCTTCTGGCGGGGGATCGATCGCTGGACCGTGCGGCTCGATTTCCTGGGCGCCAACGCCGTCCGCCCCCGCGGGCGGGAGCAGACCGAGGCCGTCGTCTCCTACTTCAAGGGCGCGCCGGGACAGTGGAACGCCGGCCTGCCCACCTACTCCCAGATCGTCTACCAGGATCTGTGGGCGGGGATCGACCTGGCCTATAGCGGCACGGCCGGCCGGCTCAAGTACGAGTTCGTCGTGCAGCCGGGCGCCGACCCGGCGCAGATCCGCCTGGCCTATCGCGGGGCGGCCGTGCGCCTGGACGAGGCCGGCCGGCTCCGGGTGCAGACCCCCGTGGCCGGGTTCTACGACGACGCCCCCGTGGCCTACCAGGAGGTGGACGGGCAGCGCGTGCCCGTGGCGGTGGCCTACGACCTGGCGGACGACACCACCTCGGGCGCGGGCAAGCCGCGCCCCTACGGCTTCCGCCTGGGCGCCTACGACCCGGCGCTGCCGCTGGTGATCGACCCGGCGCTCCTGCTCTACTGCGGCTTTATCGGCGGCAGCGACGACGACTATGCCAACGACATTGCCCTGGACGCGGCCGGCAACGCCTACGTCACGGGCTTTACACTGTCGGGCGAGGCCACCTTTCCCACGGCCGTCGGCCCCGACACCACCTTTAACGGCGACCAAGACGCGTTCGTGGCCAAGGTGAACGCGGGGGGAACGGGGTTCGTGTACGCCGGCTACATCGGCGGCAGCGACCGAGACAAAGGCTACGGTGTCGCGGTGGACGCGGCCGGCAACGCCTACATCGCCGGGCTGACCGAGTCGGACGACTTTCCCGCAGCCACCGGGCCCGACATCACCCCCAACGGCGGCATTGACGGCTTTGTGGCCAAGGTGAACGCGGCGGGGACGGCCCTGGTCTATGCCGGCTACATCGGCGGCAGCGGGGACGACGATGCCCTCGACATTGCGGTGGACGCGGCCGGCAGCGCCTACCTCGCCGTGCGGACGCGCTCGCTCGACGCGTTCACGGTCGTCGGGCCGGACCTGACCTGGAACGGCGGCTCGTTCGATGGGTTCGTGGCCAAGGTGCGGCCGGACGGGGCCGACTTTGTCTATGCCGGCTACATCGGCGGCAGCGGCTACGACTATACCCAGGGCATCGCCGTGGACGCGGCCGGCAATGCCTACGTCACCGGCTATGCCGGCTCGGACGAGCAGACCTTTCCCGTAGTCGTCGGGCCCGACCTGACCGTCAACAGCTCCAACGACGCCTTTGTGGCCAAGGTCCTGGCCGACGGGACGGGGTTGGTGTATTGCGGCTACATCGGCGGCAGCGAGGGCGAGCAGGGCAACGGCATCGCCGTGGACGCGGCCGGCAGCGCCTACGTGATCGGCGACACCCGCTCGGACGAGACGACCTTTCCCGACGGCGATGGTTTCGGCGCCCTCCCCGGCCCCGATCGGACGTTCGGCGGCGGCAACCACGACGCCTTTGTGGCCAAGGTCCTGGCCGATGGCAGTGGGTTGGCCTACGCCGGCTACATCGGCGGCAGCGTCACCGACCAGGGCCTGGACATTGTCGTGGACGCGGCCGGCAGCGCCTACGCCGCCGGCTGGACCAACTCGGCCGAGGATACTTTCCCCGTGACCCGCGGGCCCGACACCTCCTACAACGGCGGCTGGGACGCCTTCGTGGCCCAGGTGCGGGCGGACGGGAGCGAGTTCCTGTACGCCGGCTACATCGGCGGCAGCGACGACGACAACGGCCTGGCCGTCGCCACGGATGGGCTGGGCAGCGCCTACGTCGTGGGTTACACCGAATCCGGCGACTTGCCGGTGGTCGGCGGGCCCGACACCTCCTACAACGGCGGGGACGACGCCTTTGTGGCGCGGATCGTCGTGGCGTTGGAAGGCGTGGCCCTGGCCGGCCCGCCGGTGGCCGTCGTGGGCGGGGCGGCGACCTTTACCGCCATCGTCTCGCCCACCGCGGCGACCCGGCCGATCACCTACGCCTGGCAGGCCACCGGGCAGGCGCCGATCACCCACACGGCCGGCCTGAGCGACACGGCCGCCTTTGCCTGGACCCTGGCCGGCACGCAGACTGTCACCGTCACGGCGGTCAACCTGTGCGGCGTCGAGGTCAGCGCCGCCCGCGCGATCGTGGTGGTGGCGGGATGGCGGGTTTTCCTGCCGCTGGTCGTCAAGAGGTAGAAGCTGGCTGCTGTAGGAGGCATCGATGAACGCTCGGCATAGCTCTGTCCTGCTGCTCCTGGTCCTCGGCGCCGCATGGGGAGGATTTCCCGCGGCGCGGCCGGCCCAGGCGGCGGACCTGACCGTCTGCCCGGCCGGCCCGCCCACCTGCGGCTACAGCACCGTCCAGGCGGCGGTGGACGCCGCCGCCTCCGGCGACACGATCAAGGTCGCCGCGGGCACCTACACCGGGGTGAGCGCGCACGGCAGCCACGTCCAGGTCGTGTACATTGGCAAGCGCATCACCATCCGCGGCGGGTACACTACAGCCTTTGCCGAGCCGCCCGACCCGGCCGCCCATCCGACCACGCTGGACGCCCAGGGCCAGGGACACGTCGTCTACATCCCTTATCTCGGCAGCTACGCCGTGGTGACGCTGGAGGGGCTGCGCCTGACCGGCGGGTACGCCTCCGAGGCCGTCGCGGGCGACGATACCGGCGGCGGCATCCGCGCGGACGGCACCAGCGGCGACCGGGTTGTCGTCCGCGACTGCTGGATTGGCGGCAACAGCGCCGCGGAGGGCGGGGCCGGCGGCATCGCCTTTGACTTTAGCGAGCTCGAACTGATCGACAGCACGGTCATCAGCAACACCGGCACCGGCGTGATCCTGTGGCAGTCCGACTCGCCGCTGATCAGCGGCAGCGCCATCGCCGGCAACAGCGCCGGGGGCGTCAGCATCCTCAGCGCGGAGTATGGCGACGGCCTGGACATCCAGGGGAATGCCTTTACCGGCAATGCCGGCAACGCCATCTACCTCAATACCATCGACAGCGACGGCGGCAACGACGTCATCGCCGGCAACACCTTTGACGGGAACGATCGCGGCCTGTTTGCCGGCTCCGTCTACGGCACCATCCTCCAGATCCACGGCAATACGTTCCACGGCAACACGAACAACAACAACTGCTTCACCAGTTGGGACATCTACGGCGCAGGCGTATGGCTGCAAGGGGCCAACGCCGAGGTGCTCCACAACACCTTTGCCGAGAACTATGCCTGCTACGGGGGAGGCATCTCCGTGAGCAACGGCGGCGGCAACGCCGTCCTGATCCAGGGCAACGCCTTTCTGTCCAATACCGCCGGCATGGGCGGAGCCATCTACCTGGACGGCGACGGCAACGCGGCCGCAATCGAGGGCAACCTCATCTCCGGCAACCAGGCGCACGACGGCGGCGGGCTTGCCATCGACGTTGGGGCACAGCCGACGGTGCGGCGCAATGTGTTGACCGGCAACCAGGTGCCGGGGTATGGAGGGGCCCTCTACTGCGGCTCCTGCACGGTCACGCTGGAGCGGAACCGCATCACCGACAACAGTGCGGGCAGCGGCGGCGGGCTCGCCTTCGGCTGGCCGGCCTTTCTCATCCCGCAGACCGTCTCGAACCTGGCCAACAACCTGATCGCCGACAACTCGGCGCCGACGGGCAGCGGGGTGGCGGTCCAGAGCAGCAACCTGGTGCTGGTCCACAACACCATCGTCCACAACCTCGGCGGCGCCGGCGTCTATGTGGCGCAGGACTTGCCGACCAGCGTCGTGCTGACGAACACAATCGTGGCCAGCCACAGCGTGGGCATCCAGGTCGCCGGAGGCAGCGCCGCCATGGAAGGAACGCTGTGGGGCGACGGCGTCTGGGCCAACGGCAGCGACTGGGCCGGCAGCGGCATCGTCACCGGCACGGTCAACCTGTGGGGCGACCCGCGCTTTGTGGACCCGGCCGGCGGCGACTACCACATCGCGCCGGACTCGGACGCCGTGGACCAGGGGGTGGCCGCGGGGGTAGCGAACGACATCGACGGCGACCATCGGCCCAACGGGGCCGGCCCCGACATCGGCGCCGACGAGCGGGCCTGGCGGGTGTACCTGCCGGTGGTGGTGAAGTGAGGCTGGAAATTGGAGGTTGGATGTCTGATCGTAATGAGGAGGAACCGATGCGTGTGCGATATGGCGCCGTTCTGCTGCTGCTGATCCTCAGCGTAACCCTCTGCGGATGGTCCGCGGCCCGACCGGCCGTGGAGGCCGCGCCGGAAGCCGACCAGGTCCCGGCGGCCTCGACGGCCGCCGGGACCTGGTCCGGCGCCTTTTACGGCCCCGGCGTCGACTACCAGTTGACCGGCCTGGCGGCGGTCGGCAACGACCTGTACCTGGGCGGCTGGTTCGATTATGCTGGCAGCGCCGTTTCTCCCCGCGTCGTGCTGTGGGACGGTGCCAGCTGGTCGGCGCTGGGCAGCGGCCTGGACAACTATGTCTACGCCCTGGCCGCCGACGGGGCCGGCAACGTCTACGCGGCCGGCGGCTTCGACCTGGACGGCGTCGAGAGCGCCCCGGTGGCGAAGTGGGACGGGACGAGCTGGTCCCCCCTGGCCGGCGGGACCGACGACTACTACGCGGGCCGGGCCCTGGCCGTGGGCCCGGGCGGCACCCTCTACATGGCCGGCATCTATGCGGAGGGCATGGGGTCGTACGACGCCGTGGCCCGCTGGACCGGCACCGCCTGGGAGACGCTCGGCGTGGCCAGCGACTCGGTGTATGCCCTGGCTTCGGACGGCGCCGGCAACCTGTACGCGGGGGGCGAGTTCCACTGGCTGGGCAGTACGGATGTCTCCTACATCGCCCGCTGGGATGGCACGAGTTGGTCGGCCCTGGGCGACGGCGTGAACTATGGCGTGTACGCCCTCCACTGGCGCCAGGGCCGGGGGCTCTACGTCGGCGGCACCTTTTCCCAAGCCGGCGGCATGGGCGCCAGCCGGATCGCCCTGTGGGATGGGGCGGCCTGGTCGGCGCTGGGCAGCGGCATCGCCGGCTCCGACCCGATCGTCTATACACTGGCCAGCGACGCGGCCGGGAACGTCTATGCCGGCGGCAAGTTCGAGCAGGCCGGCGCGGTCGCCGCCAGCGGCATCGCCCGCTGGGATGGCGCCTCCTGGTCGGCCCTGGGGACGGGCACGGTTGAGACCGTCCAGTCCCTGGCGTTGGCCGCCGACGGGAGCCTCTACGCCGGCGGTTGGTTCGCCAGCATGGGCGGGCAGGTGGCCTGGAACGTCGCCCGCTGGAATGGCGCAAGCTGGGCGGGGCTGGGCAGCGGCCAGGGGCTGGGCGGCACCGCCCAGGCGCTGGCGCGGGACGGCGCGGGCAACATCTATGCCGGTGGGGGGTTCGGGGCGGCCGGCACCCAGGTCGTCTCCAACATTGCACGCTGGAACGGCGCTTCCTGGTCCCCGCTGGGCAGCGGGATGGTCGGGCCCGTCCACGACTTGGCGCACGACGGCAGCATCCTCTATGCCGGCGGCAACTTTAACACCGCGGGGGGTGTGGCTGCCAGCCGCATCGCTATGTGGGACGGCACGGCCTGGTCGGCCATGGGGGCGGGGATGGACAACCGCGTCTATGCCCTGGCCGCCGATGGGCAGGGCCACCTCTACGCCGGGGGCGTGTTCAACAACGCCGGCGGCGCGCCGGCCGCCAAAGTCGCGATGTGGGACGGCACGGCCTGGTCGCCCCTGGGCAGCGGCATCGCGGGTTGGGGGGTCTATGCCCTGGCCGTGGACGGGGAAGGGAACCTCTATGCCGGCGGCTACTTTGACCACGCCGGTGGGATCACGGCGACCAATGTCGCCATGTGGGACGGCACGGCCTGGTCCGCGCTGGGCGACGGCGTGGACGATAGCGTGTACACCCTGCTCTGGGATGGGGCGGGCCACCTCTATGCCGGGGGCGCGTTCAGGAATGCCGGCGGTGCGCCGGCCGACTACCTGGCGGTGTGGGATGGCGCCCAGTGGAGCGAGGTGGGCGGCGGGGTGGGGTCGCTGGTGGGGAGCAGCACCCCGCCGGTGGCGGCGCTGCTGCTAGACGGCGCGGGGAACCTCTACGTGGGCGGCAGTTTCACCAAGGCCGGCGAGGTGAGTGCCAGCCGCCTGGCCGCGTGGGACGGCGCCGCCTGGTCGGCCCTGGGGACGGGGTTGAACTATGGCGTGCAGGACCTAGCCTGGGGCAGCGGGGGGCGGCTGTACGTGGGCGGCGAGTTCGCCACGGCCGGCGGCAAGGTCTCGATGCGCTTTGCCTGCTGGACGCCGACCGTCGAGTACTCCTACCACGTCTACTTGCCGGCCGTGCAGAAATAGCCCGGGTCACAGAAAGGAGGCGCGATGAACAAGACAATCGTGTGCCTGGTGTCTCTCCTGCTGGGGATCGCCATCCTGGCCGGCCTGGCGGGGTGCGGCCCAGCCGTGACCACGCCGGCCGCCGTCTCCCAGCCCCGCGGCCTGGCGCCCGTAACGCTCGAGGAGTACGGCCTGGCCTTTGGGCTGGTCGAGGGGGCCGTGCCGGGGCAGGCCCCGGAGATCATGGCCCTGCTGCCGGCCCCTAACGCTTCCGGCAAGGGTCTGGCCGCGGCCGCGCGGCTCAAGGGGGATCCGGTGGTCGTCGCCGGCGCCGCCGCGCTGCGGCAGGAGGCGGCCGCAGCCGGGTCGGCCACCCTGACGGTCCAGAACGAGTCGGCCTACACCGTCTGCTACCTGTACCTCTCGCCCACCACGAGCGACGAGTGGGGTGACGACTGGCTGGGGGAGGACGAGGTCCTGGCGCCCGGCGCTACCCGCCGCTTCACCCTGGCCGCGGGGGAGTACGACGCCATAGCCCGCGACTGCAACCGCCAGGTGATCGCCGAGGTCCGCGGCGGCACGATCGCCGGGCGCACGACGTGGACGATCGCAGGAGAGGAAGAAGAGGAAGCCGAGGCCGGGCCCACCGTGCGGCCGGGGGCCACCGTACGGCCGGCGGCCACGCCGCGGCCGGTGGCGCTGGACCAGTTCCTCTGCTGCGGCCGCACGGCCGGCGAGACGCGTATCTGGGGCATCAGCTACCCGGGCAACTGGGAGGTGACCCTCCTCCCGGAGAACCCCGACTACTTTCTCGGGGCGATGTTCGTCGACCCGCGCAGCAGCATGCGCATCCTGATCCTGCCCTCGGGCTGGACGCCGATGGGCACGGCCATGGACACCGGCGACGTCGACCAGTACCTCGACGCGCTGGCGGCGGCGCGGGCCCAGCAGTCGCCCGGTTTCCGCGAGTTCTACCGCGAACCGCTGGCCGGCGTGCCGGGGCGGGTGTGGGCCGGGACATGGCCGCAGGGGGGGCAGCAGTACTGGGAGAGCGTCACCGCCATGGTCACGGCGATGCCCACTATCGAGAACATGCCGCGCGGCGCGCTGATGCTGCTGGGGCTGAGCGCCGAGTCTTCGGAGTGGGCGCAGGTCCGCGACATCTATGAGCGCATGCTGGGCTCGCTCCAGGTGCAGGTGATCTCGACGGGGCCGGCCTACGAGGCGCCGCAGCCGGGGCCGTCGGACGACCCGGTGGAGCAGAGCACCGGGGAGGCCGGCGCGGCGGCCAGCAGCTGGTGGGAGCTGGTCTTTTGCGCCCGCCAGTGCGACTGGGAATGGATCGACATCAACAACCAGCCGGCCGGCACGCTGTGGGACTGCTCCGACGGCTGCCGCGGGTACCTGAGCAAGGTTCCGTGCACCGAGGAGTGGTGCCGGTAGGGGCACGAGGAACGAAAAAGTTCCAGGTTGCAGGCTGGCAAATTGCAGGTTGACCAGCAGACCTGCGGCCTGCTCCGGCCAACCTGCAACCTGTGAACCTGCAACCTGGAACCTGCCTTGTTTCTACATCCTGCTTCGCAAAGAAAGGGTGCTTCTCGCAACGGCCTACTCTCCCACACCGCTACCAGTGCAGTACCATCGGCGCTGAGGCGTTTCACGGCCAGGTTCGGAATGGGGCTGGGTGGTTCCACCTCGCTCAAGTCACGAGAAGCACCCTATTGGTGCCAGCGTTAGGATGTAAAGGAAACCGAATAGCGCGAGAAATCTTCAATCTAGCCAGGACTCGAACAAGAGAAAGCCCTCGGCCATTAGTAGCGGTCAGCTCAACACGTTACCGTGCTTACACCTCCGCCCTATCAAGCAGGTGATCTTCCTGCGGCCTTACCCGGTTAACCCGGTGGGAGGTCTAATCTTGAGGGGGGCTTCCCGCTTAGATGCTTTCAGCGGTTATCCCTTCCGGACATGGCTACCCAGCGATGCACGTTGTCGTACAACTGGAACACCAGAGGTCCGTCCACCCTGGTCCTCTCGTACTGAGGGCAGCTCCTCGCAAACCTCCTACGCCCACAGCGGATAGAGACCGAACTGTCTCACGACGTTCTGAACCCAGCTCACGTGCCTCTTTAATGGGCGAACAGCCCAACCCTTGGGACCTCATCCAGCCCCAGGATGAGACGAGCCGACATCGAGGTGCCAAACCCCGCCGTCGATATGGACTCTTGGGCGGGATCAGCCTGTTATCCCCGGGGTAGCTTTTATCCGTTAAGCCACGGCCCTTCCACACGGGACCGTGGGATCACTAAGCCCTACTTTCGTACCTGCTCGACTTGTTGGTCTCGCAGTCAAGCCCCCTTATGCCTTTACACTCTACGGTGGGTTTCCATTCCACCTGAGGGGACCTTTGGGCGCCTCCGATACCCTTTCGGAGGTGGCCGCCCCAGCCAAACTGCCCACCAGGCATTGTCCCAGCGCCGGATCACGGCTGCTGGTTAGAGCCAAGACTTAACAAGAGCGGTATTTCAACGTCGACTCTGCCGAGCCCGCAAGCCCGACTTCGCAGTCTCCCGCCTATCCTACGCGAGCCAAGCCCTAACTCAATGCCAAGCTACAGTAAAGCTCCACGGGGTCTTTTTGTCCTGCTGTGGGTAGACGGCATCTTTACCGTCACTTCAATTTCGCCGGGTCCCTCGTCGAGACAGCGCTCAAGTTGTTAAGCCATTCGTGCGGGTCGGAACTTACCCGACTAGGAATTTCGCTACCTTAGGACCGTTATAGTTACGGCCGCCGTTCACCGGGGCTTCAATTCGGAGCTTTGCTTGTGGCTAACTCCTCCTCTTAACCTTCCGGCACTGGGCAGGCTTCAGCCCCTATACCTCCCCTTACGGGTTGGCAGAGACCTGTGGTTTTGTTAACCAGTCACTTGAGCCGTTTCTCTGCGGCCCCTTCAGGCTCGGCGGGCAAGCCGCTTCACCCTAATGGGGCACCCCTTCTTCCAAAGTTACGGGGTCATTTTGCTGAGTTCCTTAACGAGGGTTATCCCGATCGCCTTGGTATTCTCTACCCGCCCACCAGTGTCGGTTTGCGGTACGGGCACCTGTGATCTCGCTAGAGGCTTTTCTAGGCGGCATAGGCTCAACCGACTTGCCCTCGGCGTACCTCAGGCTGACCATCGCCCCTCAGTCTCGGAAGGCGGATTTGCCTACCTTCGTCAACGACCTACAGGCTTGGACGTCTTGCGGCGCTCGGCCTACCTTTCCGCGTCCCCCCATCGCGTCTTGATCGATCGCAGGTGGTACGGGAATATCAACCCGTTGTCCATCGCCTACGCCTCACGGCCTCGGCTTAGGCCCGACTAACCCCGGGAGGATTAACCTTGCCCGGGAACCCTTAGGCTTACGGCGTGGGGGTTTCTCGCCCCCATTGCGCTACTTATTCCGGCATTCGCACTTCTGCACGCTCCACATGTCCTCACGGTCACGCTTCACCGCATGCAGAACGCTCCCCTACCGATCCCGGTCCAGAGACCGGAATCTCACAGCTTCGGTGTTAGGCTTGAGCCCCGTTACATTATCGGCGCAGGATCGCTTGACCAGTGAGCTGTTACGCACTCTTTAAAGGGTGGCTGCCTCTAAGCCAACCTCCTGGCTGTCTAAGCGATCCAACAACCTTTCCCACTTAGCCTAAACTTGGGGACCTTAGCTGGTGATCTGGGCTGTTTCCCTCTTGACTATGAGACTTAGCTCCCACAGTCTGACTCCCAGGCTCTGGAGCAACGGCATTCGGAGTTTGGTTGGGGTTGGTAGGTTTTGATACCCCCTAGCCCATCCAGTGCTCTACCTCCGCTGCTGAACGCCTGAGGCTATACCGACATATATTTCGGGGAGAACCAGCTATTTCCAAGCTCGTTTGGCATTTCACCTCTATCCACAGCTCATCCCACAGGTTTGTAACCCTGATAGGTTCGGGCCTCCACGAGATGTTACTCTCGCTTCACCCTGGCCATGGATAGCTCGCATGGTTTCGGGTCTGATCCCTGCCACTGAACGCCCTGTTCAGACTCGCTTTCGCTACGGCTCCGGGTATAACCCCTTAACCTCGCGACAGAGATCAACTCGCCGGATCATTCTCCAAAAGGCACGCCGTCAGGCCTTCCAGAGGACGACCCGAAGGTCATCAACCCTGGCATAGCCCTTCGACTGCTTGTAAGCACACGGTTTCAGGTTCTTTTCATTCCCCTAATAGGGGTGCTTTTCACCTTTCCTTCTCAGTACTAGTTCACTATCGGTCGCCAAAGGTATTTAGCCTTGGAGAGTGGTCTCCCCAGCTTCCCACAGGATTCCGCGTGTCCCGTGGTACTCAAGGTCAACGACAAGAGTCCTCACTTCTTTCCTACGGGGCTGTCACCCCCTATGGCGTTGCGTCCCAGCAACTTCGGTCAGTCGGAGGATTTGTAACTCTTTGAGATCCGTGCAGGGATCTCTGTCGTGCCTTACAACCCCCGTCCTGCAACGGCCGCACCCTTGACACAGGACAGGTTTGGGCTGTTCCCCTTTCGCTCGCCACTACTCAGGGAATCGTTTCTTTTCCTCGGGGTACTAAGATGTTTCAGTTCCCCCGGTGCCCTCCCAACGCCTATGGATTCAGCGTTGGGTCCCCGGGTATGACCCCGGGGGGGTTCCCCCATTCGGTAATCTCCGGATCAAAGCCTGCTCGGCGGCTCCCCGGAGCTTAATGCAGCCATGCCACAACCTTCATCGGCCTTTGGCGCCTAGGCATCCACCGTGTGCCCTTAATAGCTTACCCTCGTTCGGGTCCTGGCTATATTGAAGATTTCTACCCTGCGCTATTCGGTTTTTAAGGTTCCCCGGTCACTCACCGCTGCGGAACGCTCCGCTCCGCAAGGGTCAGGGGCCAGGTGCTGTACTTCATAAGGCATAGAAACCGGCTTGCTAACCGCTCAAGCCGTTGTCACGACGCTCGAGATCGGATCCTGGAACCTATTCAACTAGTCGTAACCGTCCTGCCACGCCATTGACACCTCGTGCCGCCAGTATACCGCAAGGCCTGCGCCCTGTCAAACCCGGCCGGTCACCCTGGTGGAGATGAGGGGATTCGAACCCCTGACCCCCTCCGTGCAAGGGAGGTGCTCTCCCAGCTGAGCTACATCCCCGCATCTGTGGCAGTGGGCGTTTCTGGACTCGAACCAGAGACCTCGATCTTATCAGGATCGCGCTCTAACCTGCTGAGCTAAACGCCCACGGTTGTTAATGATGGGACCTTAACCGCTGAAGAGTGACAGGAAGGCCTGTGCCAGGGAAGGCTTCGGCATCTCGGCACCAACCCGTTGTCCTCGAAGCCGGGAGGAGAACGGTGCACAGCGCCGAGTGGTTCACCGAGAGAACGGACCGTTGGCCCGTATCTCCCTAGAAAGGAGGTGATCCAGCCGCAGCTTCCGCTACGGCTACCTTGTTACGACTTCGTCCCAGTCGCCAGTCCCACCCTCGGCCGCTGCCTCCTTGCGGTTAGCCCACGGACTTCAGGTGTTACCGACTCCCATGACGTGACGGGCGGTGTGTACAAGGCCCGGGAACGTATTCACCGCACTATGGCTGACGCGCGGTTACTAGCAACTCCGACTTCATGCAGGCGGGTTGCAGCCTGCAATCCGAACTGGGACCGGTTTTTCGGGATTGGCTCCACCTCGCGGTTTGGCAACCCTCTGTACCGGCCATTGTAGCGTGTGTGTAGCCCAGGGCGTAAGGGCCATGCTGACTTGACATCATCCCCACCTTCCTCCGGGTTTCTCCCGGCGGTCTCGCCAGACACGTATAACTGGCGACGAGGGTTGCGCTCGTTGCGGGACTTAACCCAACACCTCACGGCACGAGCTGACGACAGCCATGCAGCACCTGTGTACAGGTCCCATAGGGAGGGCCGTGTTTCCACGGATTGCCTGTACATGTCAAGTCCTGGTAAGGTTCTTCGTGTTACGTCGAATTAAACCACACGCTCCGCTGCTTGTGCGGGCCCCCGTCAATTCCTTTGAGTTTTAGCCTTGCGGCCGTAGTCCCCAGGCGGGACACTTAACGCGTTAGCTACGGCACCGATGGGGTGAACGCCACCGACACCTAGTGTCCATCGTTTACTGCCAGGACTACCAGGGTATCTAATCCTGTTCGCTCCCCTGGCCTTCGTGCCTCAGCGTCAGGAACGGACCAGAAGGCCGCCTTCGCCACTGGTGTTCCTCCCGATATCTACGCATTTCACCGCTACACCGGGAATTCCGCCTTCCTCTTCCGTCCTCAAGCCTGGTAGTTTTGGACGACCTCCCCCGGTTAAGCCGGGGGCTTTCACGCCCAACTTTCCAGACCGCCTACGCACGCTTTACGCCCAGTAAATCCGGGCAACGCTTGCACCCTACGTATTACCGCGGCTGCTGGCACGTAGTTCGCCGGTGCTTATTCCGGGAGTACCGTCCGAAGTCTTCCTCCCGAAAAGGGCTTTACATCCCGAAGGACTTCATCGCCCACGCGGCGTCGCTGCATCAGGCTTTCGCCCATTGTGCAAGATTCCTAGCTGCTGCCTCCCGTAGGAGTCTGGGCCGTATCTCAGTCCCAGTCTGGCTGACCACCCTCTCAGGCCAGCTACCCGTCACTGCCTTGGTGAGCCGTTACCCCACCAACAAGCTGATGGGTCGCGGGCCCCTCCCGAAGCGACCGAAGCCTTTAGTCTACCCTCTTGTGAGAGCAGACCACATGCGGTATTAACCCATGTTTCCACAAGTTATTCCCCACTTCGGGGCAGGTTGCCCACGTGTTACTCAGCCGTCCGCCACTGGTCGCCCTTGCGGGTGACCCGTTCGACTTACATGCTTTAAGCGCGCCGCCAGCGTTCGCCCTGAGCCAGGATCAAACTCTCCGTGGGAACTACACTCAAACAGGCTTGCGCCTGTATGGTTCACGGGAACCCTGGATACCAGGTCTTCCTATCACTCTTCAGTTGTTAAGGTCCCTTGTGCATTGCTGCGGCACTATACCACAGGTCCTCAATCTTGTCAAATCGGCCTCTGCGTCGCATTCGCGAGTCCCACCGGACTGGCCCAGAACCGTATCGCATTGGCGAAGGTAGAGTATACCACAACGCCGCGTATTTGTCAAGTGGCAATTTTGGCGGATTTCCGGTATAATGGAAGCAGATCAACCTGCCTCTTGCTCCCCGCCCCTCCGGCACCGTAGCAGGGGGATACGATGACCAAGGAAAACCGCCACCTGATCCTGGCCGTCTCCGACGGCACCGGCCACACGGCAGAGAATGTCACCAAGGCCGCGCTCCTGCAGTTCGGAAAGGTCGCGCCCACGATCCAACGCCGGCCCGAGGTCCGCAGCCGCGAACAGGTCAGCGCCGTCGTCCGCGAGGCCCGCGACAGCCAGGCCATGATCGTCCACACCCTCGTCTCCCCCGAGCTGCGCCGGCACCTCTACATGGAGGCGACCTTTTACCAGGTCGTCGCCGTGGACCTGATGGGCAGCATCCTGGACGAGATGGGCGAATACCTCGAGGCCACGCCACAGCTGCTCCCGGGCCTCTTTTACGCCGACGCGAGCTATTTCCGCCGGATCGAGGCGATTGAGTATACGGTGCAGCACGACGACGGCCAGGGCGTGGAGGATCTGCCCCGGGCCGACATCGTGCTGGTGGGCGTCTCGCGGACCTCCAAGACGCCCGTCAGCATCCTGCTGGCCTATCGCGGCTACCGGGTGGCCAACGTCCCCATCGTCCTGGACATCCCGCTGCCGGGCACGATCGACCAGGTTCCTCCCGGCCGGATCGTCGGCCTGGTCATCGATCCCCAGCGTCTGCTGGCCATCCGCCACAACCGCCTGCGGCAGTACCCCGGGCTGGCCTTTACCTACGCCGACATGGACCATATCCGCGAGGAGCTGCGCTACAGCCGCCAGCTCTTTACCGCGCACGGCTGGCCGGCCATCGACGTGAGCGGCCGGGCCGTCGAGGAAACGGCGCGCGAGGTGCTCAACCTGGCGGACGTCGGCGCCAGGCATGGGCCGGAGATGGAGACGGGGTAGGCGCGGCAAGGGCGGGCCGTTGCCCCGGCCGGCACGAGGTGGCCAACGGCCCATCATATACCGGACGGACACTCGAGCCGGCTGGCGCTGGCCAATGCTTCACCCGAACCCAAGGAGCGCGACGAAGCGCGAAACACGCAAGTGTCGTCCAGGAGGTGCGTCAATGAGAAAAAAAGGCTTGATCCTGCAGAACGGCCGCATCTATACCATGGACCCCGACCGCCCCACCGCCGAGGCGGTGGTGCTGCGCGGGACACGCATCGCCCATGTCGGCACGACGGCCGAGATGGGCGTCTGGGTGGGCCACGGCGGCTGGGAGGTGATTGACCTCGAGGGGCGCACCGTGATCCCCGGCCTCACCGATGCCCACATCCACCTCTCCGGCTACGCCATCGCCCGCTCGCGGCTGGACCTGGCGGGCGTCACCAGCCTGGAGGAGGCCCTGGCCATGGTCGCCGCGTGGGCCCGCCAGATACCGGCCGGCCATTGGCTCCTCGGCCAGGGCTGGAACCACAACCTGTGGGGCGGACGCTGGCCCACCCGCCAGGACCTCGACGCCGTCGCCCCCGACCACCTCGTCGTGCTCCGGCGGCAGGACGGCCATTCCACCTGGGCCAACAGTGCCGCCCTCCAGGCTGCCGGCATCGGCGTCGACACCAAAGCACCGCTGGGGGGGCACATCGCCCTCGACGACGAAGGCCGCCCCACCGGCATCGTCAAGGAGCGGGCCGAAGAGCTGCTGCTGGAACGCATCGGCAAGCCCGACCAGGCCGAGCGGCTGCGCCTGCTCCAGGAGGCCTTTTCCGCGGCCCACGCGCTCGGCCTCACCGGCGTACACGCGCCCGAGGAGGCCGAGGCCTTTGGCGACTACCAGATGCTCTACGCCAGCCGGGCGCTGCGCCTGCGGGTCCTGGCCCACCTGCCGCAGAACCGCCTGGAGCAGGCCATCGAGCTGGGCATCCGCTCCGGCTTTGGCGACGAGCGCCTGCGTGTCGGCGCCTTAAAGATCTTTGCCGACGGCAGCCTGGGCTCCAAGACGGCCTCGCTCCTGCAGGACTATGAGGACGAAGCGGGCTACCGCGGGCTGCCAACCCTCCAGGTGCGCGAGCTCGACCGCCTGGTGCTCCAGGCGGCCCATGCCGGCATTGCCGTGGCGGTGCACGCCATCGGCGACCGCGCCGTGCGGCTGGTGCTCGACACCATTGCGCGGGCCGAGCGCCAGGCCGGCCGGCCCTCCCTGCCCCACCGCATCGAACACGCGCAGCTGCTCCATCCCCAGGACCTGCCGCGCTTCCAGGAGCTGGGCGTCGTGGCCTCTATGCAGCCGATCCACTGCCCCTCGGACATGGCGGTCGCCCGGCGGCTCTGGGGCGACCGCTGCCGCTACGCCTACGCCTGGCGCAGCCTCCTCGACCAGGGCGCCAGCCTCGCCTTTGGCTCCGACAGCCCGGTGGAGCAGATGGACCCCTGGGCCGGCATCCACGCCGCCGTCACCCGCCAACGGGCCGACGGCACACCGGCCGACGGCTGGTACCCGGAAGAGCGCATCACCGTCGAGGAGGCCGTGCGCGCCTACACCTGGGGGGCCGCCCACGCCGCCGGCGAGACCCACCTCAAGGGCTCGCTCGAGGAAGGCAAGGTGGCCGACCTGGTCGTCCTGGATCGGGACATCTTCCAGGTCAAGCCGGAAGAGATCCTCGGAACGCAGGTGCAGATGACGGTGCTCGGGGGCGAGATTGTTTATGACAAGATGACGGGATAGAGAGCTGCGGACAGGTGGTGCCAGAGAGTGGTTGGCATCAGTAGTGGCTGTACACCGTCTCGTCGATGAGGACCTGCCCATCCTTCGTGACGGTGCGCCGGAAGTAGAGGCCGCTGCCGTCGCGCGCCGGCTCGCCGATCGTCACTTCCCAGCCGGGCGGCGTGCCATAGATGCGGACGACCTGCCAGGCTTCTGCGGCGTTCGTTTCCGTCTGGATCAGGATATGGTGGCCGGTGTTGTTCCGGAATTTCAGGTCCGGACCGCCGAGCATGATCGTGGCGTCGAAACCGGGGGGCGAATCCTGCTCGTACCAGTCCAGCCGCCAGGCGTGTTCGTGCCGCTCGACGACCTCCAGCCCCGTGCGCAGCGCCGCCCGGTAGAGCGTGGTCGCCAACTGGCAGAGCCCACCCCCCATCCCATACCCCACCCCCCCCTCGACAATGACCTCGGACATCACATAGCCCTTTTCCCAGGAGACCGGGTCGAGGGCCGCGTTCAGCGAAAAGACCTCGTCCGGGGCGACCAGCCGGCCGTTCAGCTCCCGCCCGCCGACGACAATGTTGGTGACGCGGGCCCACGAGGAATCGCGGAAGGAGGAATGGCCCTCGCCGATCAGCTCCAGCACGCCCATCTGCGCCATCAGCTCGTCCTCGCCGGCCGGCACAACCTGGGTGACCAGGTCGACGGCCTGCACCGGCTGCCCCCGCAGCCGCAGATCGAGCGCGCTCCGCAGGTGGGCTAGCGACGCCTCGACGTCCAGGACGAGCCCATCGCTGCCGACCTGGAAAACACTGACCCGCCCGTCGACGATCTCCATGCGCGGCAGCTGCACCGCGACGTTGACGAGCGGCGCCACGTCGGCGAGAAAGCCTTCCAGCGCCAGCGCGTTCACCTCGACGGCCGGCGGCGCCAGCCCGACACTCAGCCAGGCGGCAATGTCCGAGGTCGTCAGCTCCCACGCGGCGGCACCGCAGCGGACGGTCAGCGGCTGCGCGACCTGCGCCAATTCGCCGCGCAGGCGGTCGTAGTCGGCCGCGGCCAGCGCGGCGCTGTCGGTGACGACGGGCAGGGCGACCAGCAGCGGGGCGGCAGCGGGGGCGTCGTCGTACACCAGGGTGGTCAGGGCGGTGACCAGGCGCTCCTGGGTCTCTTCACGCACCACGTGCCGGCCGTCCTGGCCGGGAGAGATGAGCCAGTTGCCCTCCTGCCAGGCGACGGCGGGAGGGACGGCCGGCCGGTCCACGTCGGCCGCGATGCGGTCCAGGACCGCCCGCAGGCGGCTGTCTTCCGCCTCGGCCGGGAGCCGCACCTGGATCCCGCCCAGCCCCGCACGGACCCGCTCGCGCCACGAAGCCCAGCCCCCGGCCCGATGGCCCCACGCGGCGGCCTCCTGCACGGCGTCGCCCGTGCGGTAGTACAGCCCGATCTCGGAGGCCGTCAGCGTCCAGGACCGGCCGCCGTACTCCAGGCGTACCGTCCGGCGAAGCGTCGCCGCCACCTCCTCCTGCAGCCGGAACTCGGCCGCGGCCGGGGTCAGGCCGCCCACGTCCACCCCCTCGATGCGCACGCCGGGGACGATACGGCCGGCGTACTGGCGCTCGTAGCGCCACGCCAGCAGCAAGTTGGCCGCCACGACCAGCGCCAGGACCGCCGCGGCGAGCAGGCGTATGCGCGCCGGCCGGGTGAGCCGGAAGGCCGGCCGGCGGGCCGCCGTGGGGGCGGTGCTCGGCCGCGGCGCGCGGCGGCGCCGCAGCGCGGCCAGGTCCAGGCGGGGCAGCTGCAACTGGGCCCAAAACGGCGTCCGCGCGCGGCCGGCGGCGTCCGGCCGCAGGCGTGGGGCCGGCAGGCGGAAGGCCGCGCCGGCGCATGCGGCGTTCGGCGACGGCGCCGCGGCCGGGCTTGTGGCGGGCGGCCGCGCGGCAGGAGCCGCCGCGCCGTCCGCCCCGCCGCTGTCGGGCTCCCCGGGCAGAAGCGCCGCGCCGGACAGCAGCGCCTGGGCCAAGGGGTGGCCCGGGACCAACGCCAGGGCCCGGCGGGCACAGGCGGCGCGGGCCTCGCCCGACACGACACTTCCCAGGCGCGCCCACAGGTCGGCATTGCCTTCGTCCAGGTCCAGGGCACGCTGATAGTAGCGTTCGGCCTCGGCCGGCCGGCCGGCGCGCGCGGCCGCCGCCGCCTGCTCACGCAGCTGCGCCAGCACGAGCTGCTGCATCGAGGCCGGGTCCGGGGATGGAGCTGGGTTGGGATCGGTTGAAGCCATGGCACGCCCTCGCCAACGGGACTGTGCTACCTATCATAGCACGGCGCATGGGTTTCGTCAAGGCGGCAAGATCGGCCGGAATTCGTTTTGCGCTTGACGAACGCTCCCCGATGTACTATGATAGCACCGTGGCCCCGCACGGGCGGCCGGCCACAGGAGCACAGCCATGGCCACCTCGTCCCCCCAGCCCACCCCGCCGCCGCGGCGCCTGTGGAACCTCCTCACGGCGCGCCGGACGGCGGCCGTCCTGCTGCTCGCCCTCCTGCTCGTGCTCCTCCTGGGGCTGTGGCTGCCGCAGGAGCCGCACGACGTGGACGCGGCCGGCCGCGCGGCCTGGTGGGCCGCGGCCCGCGAGCGCTACGGTCCCCGCCTGGACCTCTACCAACGCCTCGGGCTGACCGACATCCCCGGCAGCGCCCTGTTCATCGGCCTGGCGGCGGCCCTGCTGGTGAACGCGCTGTGCTGCACGGCGGCGCGGCTGGGCCGGCTGTGGCGAGAGGCGACCCGCCGGCCGGCCATCGCCCTGCCCGACGCGGCCTATGCCGAACCCACCTGGCAGGCCGACGGGGTGACGGCGGAGCAAGCCCGCAAGGCGCTGCGGCGCCGGGGCGCCCGCCTGCACGAGACCCCGGGGCCGCCGCACCTCCTGTACAGCGAGGGCTGGCGGCTGGCGCCGCTCGGCACGCTGCTCACCCACCTGGGGCTGTCTCTCCTGGTGCTGGCGGCCCTTTTGCACGTCACGCTGGCATCGCGGCAAGAGCTGCTGGTGCCGGCCGGCAGCGCAGCGCTGGAGATGGAGGTCGTCTACGACCCCGGCGCCGGCCCCTTTGTGGCCGGCGGCCTCCTCCTCACGATCGGGAGCGCCCTGGGGCTCCTCTTTCCCCGGCGCCGCACCTGGGCCCGCCTCGCGGGGGGCTGCTTGCAGGTCCGCCTGGGCATGGAGGGGCCGGCCGCCGCGGAAGAGATCGCGCGCCTGGAGAGCCGCCTGGGCCACCAGCCGGGAGGCCGCCGATGAGCGAGGGGCTGCTCCTTGGGCTGGGGGCCGTGCTGCTGCTTGGCGGCACAGGGTTGGCGGCGTGGGCCGTGCGCGGCCGGCGCGGGCCGGCCGGCGCGGCACGCTGGTGCATCGGCAGCGGGGGCTACGTGGTGTTGTTGGCGCTCGTGGCGCGCGGCCTCGCGGTGGGCGGCCTGCCGCTGAGCAGCGCGTACGAGGCGACGCTGCTCACCGCCGCCGCGGTGGCGGTGGGCTATGCCCTGGGCATGCCGCGCCGGCCGGCCGCGTTGGGGGCGCTCTGCGCCGGGGTGGCCGCGCTGGCCCTCCTGGCGCTGGCGGCGCTCGTCTTTCCGGCGGGCGCACGGGCCGCACAGCCGCCCCCGGCCGCGCTGATCGCCGTGTGGTTCCCGCTGCACGTCGGGGTAACCACGCTGGGCTATGGCGGCCTCCTGCTGGCCGGGAGCGCCGGCCTGCTCCGCCTCATCTTGCGGGACGGCGGCAGCGCCGGGCTCGATGCGCTGATCGCGCGCGGCCTGTCCTGGGGCTACCCGCTGCTGACGCTGGGGATGACACTCGGCGCGATCTGGGGGTGGACCTCCTGGGGCCGCTACTGGAGCTGGAGCGTCAAAGAGATCCTGACACTGATCACCTGGGGGCTCTTTACCCTGGCGCTGCACACCCGCCGGCTGCCGGGGTGGTCCGGGCGAGCCCACTCCGCCGTCCTGTGCGCGGGGCTGGCGGCCATCCTGGTCACCCTGCTCGGAGCGGAGGCGGTGGTGCGGTGGTTGGGGCTGGAAATGGCGTATGTGTTCTGAGTGCGCGGCGCGGGATGCGGCGTGCGGAGCGTGAATAGGCCTTACGTTGCACGTATTACTCCGCACATATCACCCGCCGCCGGCTGGGGCAGCGCATGAAACTCTCGCGGCGCAGCTTTGTACGAGGGGCGATCGGACTCGGCCTCGGGGCCCTGGGCGCCGGCACGGTCTGGAGCAACCTGGGACGTCGGCCGCGGCCCGCCCTGTCGCCGGAACTGCCCCCCGCGGCCCGGCCGGCGCGCTTCTACCTGCGGCCGGCCTCCGCCTCCCGCTGCGGCGACTGCCACGCGGAGGCGCGGCCTTCGCCGGCCACCTTCTGCCATGTCCAACACACCGGCACCTATGTCAAGTGCCAGCTGTGCCCCAAGGGCTGCCTGATCTCGGAAGGCCACCGCGGCGACTGCGGCGTGCGCGAGAACCGCGGCGGCGTGCTCTATACCCTGGTCTATGGCAACCCCTGCGCCGTCAACGTCGACCCGATCGAGAAGAAACCATTCTACCACTTTCTGCCCGCCTCCCTGGCCTTTTCCCTGGCGACGGCCGGCTGCAACCTCCACTGCCTCTACTGCCAGAACTGGGAGATCTCGCAGCGCACGCCGGAAGCGGTGACGACGATCGACCTGCCGCCGGACCAGGTGGTCGCCCAGGCTCTGCACAGTGGGAGCCGGTCCGTCGCCTTTACCTACAGCGAGCCCACGGTCTTTTACGAGTACGCCTACGACACCGCGCAGGCCGCGCGGGCCCAGGGGCTGCGCAGCGCCGTCATCAGCGCCGGGTACATCGAGCCGGAGCCGCTCCGCCAGCTCTGCGCCGTGGTCGACGCGATCAAGATCGACCTCAAGGGGATCGACGAGGCGTTCTACCGCGAGGTATGCGGGGCCACGCTGGCGCCGGTGCTGGAGGCGATCCGCACGGCCGCCCGCAGCGGCGTGCACCTGGAGATCGTCAACCTGGTCGTGCCGACGCTGAACGACGACCTGGAGGACATGCGCACCCTGGCCCGCTGGCTGTTTGAGGAGGCCGGCCCCGACGTACCGCTCCATTTCTCGCGTTTCTTTCCCCAGTATCGCCTGCCGGACCTGCCCCCGACGCCGTTGGAGCGGCTGCGGCAGGCCCGCGAGATCGCCCGCGCCGCGGGGCTCCACTATGTCTACATCGGCAACGTGGCGGGCGACGAGGGGAGCAACACCTACTGCCCCCAGTGCGGCAAGGCCGTCGTCGTCCGCAGTGGGTACAGCGTGCTGGAGATGCACCTGCGTGCGGGACGGTGCGCCTACTGCGAGCGGGAGATTGCCGGGGTATGGGAGTAGGGGGGAGAAGAGTTGCAGGTTGGAAGGTTTAAGGTTGCAGGTTGGAAGAGGGGGCCGGTTGGAACGTTGGAACGTTGGAAGGTTGCAGATTGGGCGGAACGCGCGGCGCAAGAGAAGCGCCGACCCGTGAGGAGTCTGCCGTGACAAGATCGTGGGTCATCCTGGGGCTTTTCTGCCTGGCTCTGGCGGCCGGCTGCGGCGAACAAAGGCCGGCCACGAGCCCCGGCGCATCCGCCAGCCCGACCTACTCGCCGGAGCTGGTGCGCCGGGCGGCCTTTGCCGGCCAGTTCTATACCGACAACGCCGCCCGGCTCGCGGATGAGATCGACGGCTACCTGGCGGGCAAGCAGCCGACGGGCGGCCGGCCGCTGGCGCTGATCGTCCCCCACGCCGGCTATGTCTACTCCGGCCCGGTGGCTGCCTATGCCTACGCCGAGGTACGGGGACAGCAATACGAGGCCGTCGTCCTCATCGGCCAGAACCACTACCTGCGCGATTTCACCGGGGTGGCCGTCTACCCCGGCGGCGCCTGGGAGACACCGCTCGGCCAGATCCCCGTCGACACGGAGTTGGCCCAGGCCATCCTGCAGGCCAACCCGGCCCTGGAGAGCGACCCGGCCCGCCACGCCCGCGACCACTGCCTGGAGGTGCAGGTGCCCTTTCTCCAGCGGGCCTTGCCGGGCACGCCGATCGTGCCGATCCTGATCGGGTACCCCTACCCGGAGAACACGCAGGCGCTGATCGACGCGCTGGGGCAGGTCCTGCCCGGCCGTGACGTGCTGCTCATCGCCAGCTCCGACCTCTCGCACTATCCCGCCTACGACGACGCCGTGCGGATCGACGGCACCATCCTCGCGGCGATCGAGACGCTGGACCCGGCGCAACTGCGGCAGGCCGTCTTCCAGGAGATGAGCCGGGAGACGCCCAACCTGCTCACCACCTGCTGTGGCGAAGAGGCCATTGTCGTGGTGCTGGAGGTGGCGAAACGGCTGGGGGCCACGCGGGCGGCGGTGGTGCACTATGCCAACTCGGGCGACGTGCCGCAGGGGGACCGGACAGGTGTGGTGGGGTACGGGGCGGTGGTGCTGACGCGGTGAGGTGAGCCCGGAGTGGGGGAGGGGGGAGGAAGTTGAAGGTTGAAGGTTGAAGGTTGAAGGTTGAAGGTTGAAGGTTGGAACGTTGAAACGTTGGAGCGTTGGAACGTCAAGACGTTGAAACGTTGAAGCGTTGTTGCAGAAGGAGGACATGATGGCCAAACGACGAATCCTGTTCTGGTGGAAGACGGCCCTTGTCGCCGCCGTGGTCGCCCTGCTGACGGGGTGCCGGGGCGACGCGGGGGGCGGTGGTCCGGCGGTGCCGGCCGGCGCCACGCCCGAGGCGGACGAGGGCATGCTCACCGCCGCCGAGCGGGCCGAGCTGCTGCAGTTGGCCCGCACGACGATCGCGGCGTACCTGCAAGAGCATAGTATCCCCCCCTACACCACCGCCAACCCGCACCTGCTCCAGCCCGGGGGGGCCTTTGTGACGCTGCGGAAGCACGGCGAACTGCGGGGGTGCATCGGATACATGGCGGCCGAGGGGCCGATCTATGAGACGGTCCAGGAGATGGCCGTCTCCGCCGCGACCAAGGACCCGCGCTTTCCGGCCGTGCAGCCGGCCGAGCTGGCCGAGCTCACCATCGAGATCTCGCTCCTCTCGCCGATGGAACGGGTCACGGACACGAACCGCATCGTCGTGGGGAAGCACGGCCTGTTGATCCGCCGGGGGTGGTACCAGGGCGTACTCCTGCCCCAGGTAGCGCCGGAGCAAGGCTGGGATCGGGAAGAGTTCCTGCGCGGCGTCTGCTACAAGGCCGGCCTACCGGCCAACGCCTGGCAGGACAAGAGCACGGAGCTCTATTGGTTCACGGCAGAGGTCTTTGGGGAAGAGGACTGACCGCGGCGGCCGGCCGCGCTAGGGCATGCGCATCTCCAGGATGCGATCGAGGCGAAAGGTGCGCTGCTCGCCGCGCAGGGCGCAGCGCGCCACCAGGTAGACGAGCCCCTGGTACGAGCCGACGCGCAGCGGCTCTACGGTGCGCTCGGTAACGCCGCCGCCCGAGGAGGTGTAGCGCATAAAGAGGGCCCGGCGCTTCTCGAGCGCCTCGACGAGGACAGGGGGCAGGGCTTCGCGTGGATAGAGGCGGGGCCAGGCGATCACCCCGCCCTGCGCGCGGATCAACTCGCCCAGGGTGCCGATCCCCCAACGGGACTGCAGGTCCTGCAGAAAGAACTCGAACACGCGCCAGGTGGTCTCGACATCGCCCAGGGCGCGGTGGCGGCGCGAGATCATGACGCCCAGATCCTCGGCAATGGCGTGCAGATTGTTCCGGGGGAAGCCAAAGCGCAGTCGCGCCAGCGCCAACGTATCCACGACGGGGTTGTCGGGAATGGGCAGCTGCTCCTCTTCCAACGCCGCCACCAGAAACGACAGGTCGAAATGGGCGTTGTGCGCGACGAGCGCCGCTCCTTCGAGGCGGGCCAGAACCTCGTTGGCGATCTGGGAGAAGGACGGGGCGCCGCGCAGCATGGTGCCGCTGATGTGGTTGACCGCATAGGACGTGGGCGAGATCGGCCGGCCGGGGTTCACCAGGCTTTCGTATTCGTTCAGCACCTGCCCATCGCAGACCCGCAGGATGCCGATCTCGCAGATCGCATCGCCCAGGCCGGGGTGCAGCCCGGTGGTCTCGACGTCGAGCACCACAAAGGGGACCTGATAGAGTGGTAAGGACAACAACGGGTCGGCCACGGCATCCTCCGCCCGTATTATACCACAACTGGCGCACTTTTACCCCCCTTGCCAGATACCGGGTATCTGTGGTATCATGCCGCCACGCCGGGATACTCCCCCGGCCGCGAGGAGGACCTATGGATCTGGACCTGACCATGCCCACACCACCGCAGGAACCCGCGCCGCCCGCTATCCCCTGGGACGCCATGGAGCAGCAGGCCCGCGACCACGAGGCGGCCGGCCGTTGGGCGGAAGCCGCCGCGGTCTGGCGCCAGCTCTATGCGCTCGCCTGGCGCACCGTCTACGAACAGCTGCGCGGAGAGGCCGGCGGGCCGGCCGCGCCCGCGCCGGCCAAGGCCGGCCGCTCGCTCCAGGAGGAAAAGGTCTACCTGTCCAGCCTGCACTTCCGGGCCGTCAGCCGGCTGCCGCACCGGGTGCCCCAATCCAGCCAGACGCTGGGCGTGATCGCCGTGGCCTTTAGCCGGCCGGGCGAACTGCTCTTCTCCGCCTCGGAACGGGGCATGCTCTGGCGGTGGTCGGCCGCGCGCGAGGAGCTGGAGGAGGTCTGGGAAGCGCACGACGGCGACATCTGGAGCCTGGCCGTCTCCCCGGACGGCCGGCTCCTGGCCTCGGCAGCGGAGGACGGGACTGTCGCCCTCTGGACGATCGCCGAGGGCACCGAGGTGCAGCGGCTGGAGGGGGCCGGAGAGCCCGTCAACGCCGTGGCCTTTGCGCCCGACGGCATGCTGCTGGCCGCGGGAGACGACAGCGGCGGTATCCGGCTCATGGTCCCGGAGACGGGCGAGGTGCTCCTGCAAGTGGAAGCGCACGCCGGCGCCGTCTACGGGCTCGCCTTTAGCCCCGACGGCTTGCTCCTGGCGTCCAGCTCGGACGACGGCACGGCCGCGCTGTGGGACGCGCGCAGCGGCGCCGCGCTCCACCGTTTCGAGCCCGGCCAGGGGGTGCTCAACACGGTGGCCTTTTCGCCCGACGGCGCCCTGCTGGCGGCCGGCGCGGAGAGCGGCGCCGTCTGTCTCTGGGGGGTGCGGAACGGCCAGGCCGCGGCCGTGCTGGAGGGACACCAAAAAGAGGTGAACGCCCTCGCCTTTTCCCCGGACGGCAGCCTCCTGGCCTCCGGTTCGGCCGACAAGACGGTGCGGGTGTGGAGCCCGCGGCTGGGGGTCGCGCTGGTGGTCCTGGAGCGCCACGAGGAGTGGGTCACCAGCCTGGCCTTTTCGCCCGACGGGAGCCTCCTGGCGTCAGGGTCGTACGACCAGAACGTGTGGTTCTGGCTGATCGAGCAGCGCTACTAGCCGGCGCCGCGGCAGCCGCGGCAGCCGCACCCGGGGCGGGCCTGGTGCCCGCCCCGGGCAAGACGGCTCGGGAAGGCCGCCGGGTTCACGGCCGCGCCGGCAGACCCCCGGAGGACGCCGGGTCGCTGCCCCAGGCCGGCTGCTCACCCGCCACCCCGGGGATGGCGTACACCGGCCCCAGGATGTTGTTGTACGACGCGCCCGTCACCTCGTGGACCTCCTGGACGGCGCCATAGGTTGTCGCCCGGTTGTAGGCGTCGGCCTGGGCATAGACGGCCGTGCCCTCCTCGATCGGCCAGGCGACGTACGAGTGCGACGGCCAAAAGTAGCCGTCGCCCACCGTCAGGACGACCGACTCGCCGGGCATGAGCGGCAGCGCGGGCGAAACCACGCCCCAGACCAATCCCTCGACACATAGGTCCGTCCACGGTTGGTTGACGGCGGTCGGCGGCGGGTCCGGATCGAGGTAGACGTCCACCCAGAATTCTTCCGTCACCGGGCCGTCGCCGACGTTGCGCAGCAGGAGCGTGATCCCGCTGCCGGTGGCCGCCACGCTCTCCACGACCAGGTCCGCCCCGACGAGCCAGCCCCGGGCGACGAGGGGCAGGTAGACGGCGGCCGGCCGCGCGGCCGGGATGTCCCACCACCCGCCGAGCAGGGCGAAGCGCCCGCCGGCCATGTCGCCGGCGTCCGGCTGGGCGATCGTGCCGCCCAGGCGGAAGCGCCCGCCCTCCATGTACGTCGCCCCGCCGTTGTCCACCGTCCACCAGTCGAGCAGGTAGGGGCCCGACTGGGCCAGGGCCACGGCGGCCAGCAGCAGAACCGCGATCAGCGGCGGCAAGATTCGGTGTCTCATCGCGCACCTCCTGCCCCGCTAGGGCTGCATGCCGGGAACGACATCCGGAATCTCCAGATCGGCGGGCGCGGGCTGGTAGCCCAGGCCCAGCTCCGGCGGCTGGCCGTAGAGCTCGGGGTGCAGGTAGGTGCCCCGCTCGCCGGCCGGCTTGGCCTGCTCCACGGGCAGGCGATGCTGCTCGGCCCAGGGATCGGCGCGGGTGGCCGTGACCGTCCAGGACACCTTGAGCCCAGCCGGCCCCCCGGCGATCTGGAAGCGGTTGCCCGCCATCTCCTGGGCGATGTACAGCCCCGGGGCCGCCCCGCCAATCGGGGTCAGCTGGTAGCAAAAGTCCTTGTTGATGAGCTCGAACCAGTCGGGCAGTTCCACCCAGGCGGCGCCGTTCGCGCCCAGTGTCGCCACGCCGTCGTACATGGTCCTCATCTCGGAGCTCTCGACGCTAAAGTGGTTGAGATAGCTGTTAGCCGGGTCGCGCGGGTCGTCGATGCGAAAGAGTTTGGTGACTGCCGTCAACGTTCCGTTGACATGCACATTGCCCTCAAACCACCCGGCGTACCCGCTCGGCGAGGCGCTCCGCCCAAAGACACCATAGTTCACGCCGGTCGTTGCCTCGGCAAAGCCGTAGACGCCGAGGCCGGTTGGCGAGAGGGTCCGGCCCAGGACGCCATAGTTCACGCCGGCCGTCGCCGCGGCATAGCCGTAGACGCCGTGGCCCTCTATCGAGGCGCTCCGGCCCAGGACACCATAGTTCACGCCCGTCGTCGTTATCGCGTAGCCGTAGACGCCGCGGCCGGCCACCGAATCGGTCTGGCCGTAGAGGCCATAGTTCACACCGGTCGTCGTTATCGCGTAGCCGTAGACGCCGCGGCCGGTCTCCGAATCGGTCTGGCCGTAGAGGCCATAGTTCACGCCGGTCGTCGCCGTGGCGTAACCGTAGACGCCGCGGCCGATCGTGGAGTCGCTCCGGCCGTAGACGCCATAGGTCGTGCCCGACGTCGCCCCCACCACGCCGTAGACGCCGCGCGAGGTTCCGTCGCCATAGACGCCCGTCCCGCCCTGGCCGTAGACGCCCTGGCCTTGTGCAAGGCCATAGACACCGTGCAGCGTCCCGTTGCCGTAGACGCCGGTCCCGTTGGCCGTGGCGCGGACGCCGTACTCCCCAGGCGTGGAGGCATAGACCGCCGAATCATCGCCCCCTGACGGCGCTATCGTCTGCACGATTGCCCGCACCGCCGTGCCGCGGTAGGCATAGGCATAGACGGCGTAGCCAAGCGGCGAGGCCGAACGGCCGTAGACGCCATAGGTCGTGCCGGTGACCGCCGTGGTCCACCCCACGACACCGCGGCCCACTGTCGAAGCACTCTCACCGTAGACGCCAGCGGCTGTGCCCGTCGCGGAGGAAGCCAGGCCATAGAGCCCGCGGCCGGCCGGGCCGGCGCTGCTGCCGGACAGCCCGGTGCCGTCTGCGCTGTTCAGCGTCAGCCCGACGCCCGCGCCGCTCCACGTCTCGCCCCAGTGGTTATGGTCGAACGCGCTGTAGTCGGCGCACTCCCACGCCCCCAGGCCGACGTTCCACGCGGCGCCCTGGCCGGCCGCGCAGGTCTGCGGCAGGCGGAAGGACGCCAGGATGCTGAACTCGTTGCCCACCAAGGCCAGGCCGATACCGGCCGTGTACGTCGTGTTGTCGTCGGCGCCGCACTCCCACGTCCCCAGGCCGACGTTCCACTCGGGGATCTCCCCCGCGGCGCAGGACTGCGGCAGGCGGAAGGAGGCCAGGATGCTAAACTGATTGCCCGCCAGATCCAGGCCCGTGCCGGCCGTATAGGTCGTGTTGTCCACCACCTGGCAGACGACGCTGCCGTCCTGGTTGATCTGCTGGATGGCGTAGCCGGCCCCGCACGGCGCGACGCGGCGCTGCAAATAGGTCTCGTCGGCCGAAAAGACCGTCCCACTGAGGATGATGCCGGCCTCCGCGGTATAGGTCGTATTGTCCACGAGCTGGCAGACGACGGTGCCATCCTGGTTGACCTGCTGGATGGCGTAGCCGGCCCCGCACGGCGCGACGCGGCGCTGCAAATAGGTCTCGTCGGCGGAAAAGACCGTCCCGCTGAGGACGATGCCGGCCTCCGCGGTATAGGTCGTGTTGTCGTCGGCGGCCGCGGTCCAGTTGGCCCCGTCCCACTCGAGCACCTGGCCGGCGGCCGGCGCCGCCCCGCTCAGCGGCTGGCCGCGCAGCGCCAGCGTGGACGCGGCGTACGGCGCGGCGGTGAGCGCCTGGCGCGGCGTGAGCGTCGTATAGTCGGGGTCGCCGCAGCGGACGGCGACCTGGAGCCACAGGGCGGTGCCGTCGTAGACGTTACCAAAGTCCAGCCGCGTGGTGAAGCGTCCGCTGCCAACCGGGACGGCCAGCTGCTCCACCAGCGGCCCGACCTGGCTGCCGGCCGCGGCGGCGTCCCACAGGGTGAACTGGAAATCGCAGGCGCCGCTGAGGGGGAGATCGTCCCCGGTGATATAGCCCTGGTAGGTAAAGTCGAGCCCCACCGGGCCCTGGGCCGAGGTCAGGCCCAGGGGAAAGAGCATGAGGAGTACGAGGACCAGGATCGTCAGGTGCCAGCGGTTCTTGTGCATTGCGTGCCTCCTTCTCTCTGCAAGACAGGGGACTGCCACAGACGAGACATCTTTACGGGGCCTAGAGCCGGGCGAATCCGAGGCTGCCCATTGCATGCCCACGACGGAATCCGGGGTGGGGCGCACACCTCCTTGAACCCTTTAGTGCTGTCGCATCACGATGGCTCCATTCTACCAAAAACGGGGGGAATATGCAATCATTGACACCCCCAAAGCGCTGTGCTACAATGGGCCCGGGACCTCGCAAGGTACCCGCAAATGGAGCAGCGATGGCCGGCGCACGCCCGCTCTGGCGGTTCAGCAGTTTCCTTCTTCTCCTCATCCTGGCGGTGGGCGCGCTCCCGCCGGGCGCCCAGGCCGCGGCCCGCGCGGCGGGCTGGCCGGCCGTCACCCCTGTCGCCTCGTACGACATCGCCGTCACCCTCGACCCCGCGGCGCACACGCTCGCCGGCCGCCAGGTCGTCACCTATGTCAACCGCACGGCGGAGCCGATCCCCAACCTGGTCTGGCACCTCTACCTGAACGCCTTTCGCAGCGCCGACACGGTATTCATGCGCGAGTCGGGCGGCCAACTGCGCGGGTTCCCCTTCGACCCGGCCTATCCCGGCTGGATCGAGGTCGACGCCATGGCGCTGCAGCGCCCGGCCGGTCCGGTGGACCTCCTGCCCACGGCCGTCCTGAGCGAGACGCTGCTGACCACCCCGCTGCCCGCGCCGCTGCCGCCCGGCGGAACGCTCACCCTGACGGTGGGCTTTCGCGCCCAGCTCCCGCGGGCCTTTGCCCGCACCGGCTTTGCCGGCGATTTCCACATGGTGGGGCAGTGGTTCCCCAAGCTCAGCGTCTATGAGGAGGGCCGGGGCTGGAACGCCGTCCCCTTCCATGCCAACAGCGAGTTCTTTGCCGACTTTGGCAGCTACGACCTGGCCGTCACCGTCCCCGCGGGCTACGTCGTGGGGGCGGTGGGTGTGCCGGCCGGGCGGGAGGACAACGCCGACGGCACCGCCACCCACCGCTTCCACGCCGCGGGCGTCATCGACACCGCCTGGGCCGCCAGCCCGCGCTTCCGCGAAGCGCGCCGCGCTGCCGGGCCGGCCGAGGTTGTCCTCTACTACCTGCCCGAGCACGAGTCCCTCGCCCCGCGCTACCTGGACGCGGCCGTCCGCGCGCTCGACGCCTACGGCGCCTGGTTCGGTCCCTACCCCTACCCCCGGCTCACCCTCGTCGACGTTCCGGACGACGCCGCCGGGGCCGGCGGGATGGAGTACCCCACGCTCGTCACCGTGGGCATGCTAGAGATACGCGTCCCCCCCGGGCTCGGCACAGACCTCTTTCCTGAGCTAGTCACCGTACACGAAGTGGGCCACCAGTGGTGGCAATCCACTGTCGCCACGAACGAGGGCGCCGAGCCGTGGCTGGACGAGGGCCTGACCGAGTATGCCTCTATCCGGCTGCTGGACACGGCCTATGCGGGCCGGGCGCTGATCGAGGTCGGCGGCCTGCGCCTGTCCGCGTTGGACCTGGACCGCCTGGGCTACCTGAACGCCCCCGACACGCCGATCTATGGCGCGGCGTGGGAGTTTTCCGGCGCACACTACGCCGCCGCCGCCTACTACAAGCCGGCCCTGGCCCTGGCCACCATGGAACGGATCGTCGGCGAGGAGCGCTGGCTGCGGGCGCTGCGCACCTATTACGAGCGCTACCAGTTCGCCCACCCCACGACGGAGGATTTTCTGGCCGTGATCGCGGAGGCGGCCGGCCCGGAGGCCCGCGCCCTCCTGGAGCCGCTGGTGTACGAGGGCACGGCAGTCGGCTATGCCGCGGCCGGGCTGGAGTGCGCGCCGGCGGGCGGTCTCCACCGCTGCACGGCGACGGTGGCGCGGGAGGAGCAGGGCGTCCTCCCGGTCGAGGTCGAGTTCACCTTCGCCGACGGCCGCCGCGAGCGCCAGTCGTGGGATGGGCGCGCTCCGTCCCGGTCGTGGGTCTATGAGCAGGCCGTGCCGCTGGAAGCCGTCGAGGTAGACCCCGACCGCCGGCTGGTGCTGGACCGCGCGTGGCTCGACAACAGCCGGACACGGGCGCCGCAGGTCGGGCCACTCGTGCGCATCCTCGGCTCGTGGCTCTATGCGCTGGAACAGTTCGTCCTGGCGATGGGCGGACTCTGGTAGATGCAATGGGAAATTCGAATTTCGAATTTCCCCTCCTGGTGGCCGATGCGTACGACAGACGCCCCACCCGCTGCCCACCCCTGGACGGCCTTTCGGGCCGGACTGGCCCGCATGGTACGCGCCTGGCCCCTCGTCGTCTTGTTTTACGCGGCGGCGGCGCTCCTCGCGGGGCTCATCCTGCTGCCCGCGGCGCGGGCGCTGACCGGCTGGATCGGCTACAACCTGAGCGCCGAAGAGATAGCCGGCGGGCTGCCGGCCTGGGTGATCATCGAGGAGCTGATGAGCCTGACCCAGGCGGCCGGCGGCGCGGCGCCGGCCGGCGACTGGCCGTTCTTCCTGCTCCTGAGCCTGCCGGCCTGGCCCTTTTTATTGGCCGTCCCGGCCACGATCCTCAGCGCGGGGGCCATCGCCGTGTACGCGGGCGCGGCGCCGCGCGCTGGCGGCGCCGTGAGCGAGGGGGGCGTACGCCCCTGGAAGCGGATGGGGGCCGGCCTGCGGCGCTACGCCTGCCCCTTTCTCCTGCTCCTCCTGCTGGAGGTGGTCCTCTACGAACTGGCGCTGCTGCTCACCGTCCTCCTCACCGTCGCCGTCGTGATCGTGACGGGGAGCCTCTGGAGCATCCTGGCGGTCACCCCCATCCTGGCCCTCGTCATCGCCCTCCTGCCGTGGTGGTTCGAGTACGCCCGCACGATAGCCGTCGTCGCCGGCCAGCGCAACGTCTGGCGGGCGCTGGG